>Ga0302215_10000435_pt1 | contig 30445 bp, 16 predicted proteins | sample II_Fen_N3_1_FD_194580 | JGI IMG/M metagenome (GOLD analysis project Ga0302215, IMG submission 194580) | Peat permafrost microbial communities from Stordalen Mire near Abisko, Sweden - II_Fen_N3_1 | ecosystem: Environmental > Terrestrial > Soil > Wetlands > Permafrost | place: Sweden: Abisko... | reverse complement strand
AAATAAAGCAGGGGAAGCATTGCCCACATTCGGGTATCAAAATATGATTGCAGGGTGTGTAACGATGCGGAGAGTTGATTTTTTACGGTTTGATTGGTTATTTTTAGTTTATCGGCAATCTCCTGATTGGAGAGTCCTTTCTCTTTGCTGAGCTCAAAAATTTCCCGTTGGCGGGGAGATAAATGCGACTTTGCCTTTTCGATATACGCTCTTAATTCATTCAGTTCAGCGAGTTTGTCGGTATTATTTTCACTGAATGTCAGGCTGTTTTCGAGTACATCACTTTCTTCAAGATGATGAATCAGCGTTTGTTTTCTAAAAACATTCAGGACATGATTCCGGGCAATCATAAACAAATACGATTTAAAAGAATATTCCTCACGGATATAGGCTCTGTTTTCCCAAATCTTGACAAAAGTCTCCTGAACTACTTCATCGGCAAGATCCTTTGATTTCGTCAAATGATGTACAAACCCATATAAACGGGGAGCATAGGTATGATACAAATATTCAAATGCATCATTTGAACCATTCTGTAATTCTAATATATACTCCTTGTCATTTTCAATCATATACTTATTCAAACATACTATCGTCCTCATGTTTTTTAATATCTTCCGACCTTACCAGCTAAGAATCAATAGTATGAGTTTTTCGAAGTATAAATTAGAGGCACAAATATATTCATTTTATTCTGTTTTCCATTCAGAAAAAAAAAGTATGCACTCTATTCATCTAACTGTTCCATCCGGATGCAGTCTTGTTTTTTTGTACTAGCCCCGGTTCTAAATAACATGATAAAACCACTTTATGCTTTTCCTCTTTAACGACTTCCTGAAACAAAATTACTTTCAATAAATCATGAACGACTTACATAATTTTATTAAAGAATTGCAAAATTCACACATTTTTAATCAATTGTCAATATGTTAGTAATAATGTTTAATTCCGGGGTATAAATATTGCCCAACAATTAAGATAACCAACGGCGACTAAAAGGTTGTAAAATACTATCTTCGCTAAAAACAGACAAATTTTAAGCCCCGTTTTTTAGAACGTTACAAATCTATTTAACCACCCTTTACAACTCCATTAACTTATTGACCTGTGATGGAAGCTATCAATCCATAAAATATGATTGGTATAGGCACTAAGACCGCCCGGATTAATAGCATGAGTGCTAATAGATAACTCTATTCAGACTTCTAATAGTAGGGTGAAGTAATCAATAAATTCATCTTTTTATTCTGTTTTTTCAATAGACTCCTGCTTTAGAGGCTGTGTAAAAACGAAAATTTTAAAACTCAAATACTATCAAATTGAAACTTAACATTTAAATTAGGGAATATAGTTTAGAAATAGTGAGGATTAATTTCTACTGAGGTTGACAAATGAAAATAAGGTTTTATTCTTTAAAAACCTTATTTTCAAGTACTAAACCTTAGAAGAAAACCAATCAACCACAAAACTCAACCATATTTTCCTTATTTAATAAACAGCTGAACTTTCAATTAGTAAGTAATTTATTCAACTTTATTCGTTTTTACACAGCCTCTTATAGCTGGAGTCAATAGTGATAATTCAAAACGGCATTAGCAAGATTAATCACAAAATAAATGTTGAATATTAGTTAATTTCATTTTTTTATAAAGCCAATATTTTGATTCTTTTATCAGACCATCCAACTAAAATCGGAGGCTATTAATAAAACGGTTCTGTTATTACGAAAACAGTTTTGTTATTAAGAAAAAGTTTTTGTGTCTCGTTCCTCGACGACAAAAAGTTTTGTTAGTCGCCCTCCCACTAGTTGTTCTTTGCAGAATAAAGTTGTCATCACAGTGGGAGTGAGACTATTACAGTAGTAAAACGGTTCTGTGATTATGAAACCGTTTTGTGTCTCGTTCCTCGACTACAAAAAGTTTAGTTGGTCGCCCTCCCACTTGGTTTATTAATAAAGAGAACGATACTGTGGAAACAATTGTGTAAAAATGGAAATGAATTGTGTAAATGAAAAGTACCTGTATTTTGAACAGTATTTGTATTTTGAAATTGTACATGATAGCAGGAAAAAGGTTCTGTGATTACGGAAACGTTTTTGTATCTCGTTCCTCGACGACAAAATGTTTAGGTGGATCAAGGAACTTCAAACCTTCTTTCGTTTTTCGTCCGGCTTTGCTCCGCATTACGTTCGCATCCGGTTCACAACAAAATAATTACAAATTAATTTTAAACTAATAACATCTCAATAAATAATTAATATCTAAATAAAGTTTCCTTTTTAATTCCTTACTTATTGTTTATTTATTGATTATATATTGATTATATCAAAACCGGATGCAAACCAAAGGCGAAGATAAAGTGTAGATAAAAAGGACAGAGTCTTTTTTATCCGCTCCTGTTTAAAATCAGAAAAACAGTTCGTTAATAGTATTATCATATAATATTATGATAGTTAGTACTTATTATCATTTCCGTATTTGATATTTTAAAATGGGATTACACTTTATGATCCTGATATATAAATTTACAACAGAATCCACATGCATTTGCTTATTGGATCCGGGGGTGGGAATAGAGTCCCGGACAATATATTATCAATAAAACGCTTTAAGGTACTTCGTGCGCTTTAAGGTTTTAATGGATGGAACACCGGTTTGAGTGGGTAGAAAGAAAGATAAGAAATTACCGGTTTTGGAAAGAGTGAAATGATCTACAGGAAATTTATCTGAACAATTATTTAACCAGAAAATAAATATACTACAAAACTTTGAATGCTGAGATTGTAAACCGGGAAGAGAATTACCGGTATAGTTCTGCAAATGATTAGGCAGGTGGAAAAGAATTGTTGAATGTGACGTTAGTTTAAGTTGAGTCTTAAGAGGATTACAAAGTCTAAGAATGCAAATGCCTTGATAAAAGATTTCTGTAGGTTGATCGGTTTTTGTAAAATAGCATTCATTGTTTTATTGAAAAAAATAAAACTTCTTTCAATAGAGAATGTTAGAACTTTAATGAATAAAAAACTGTCAATGATTTAGATAGAAATAAAAAATTATACTGTATATTTGTACCGTGTTGGTACACATTAAAAATTAATGAATATGTTAGTAATCAGTAGTAGAGAATTTAGAGCGAACCAGAAAAGCTACTTTGATAAAGCAGATGAAGGAGCACAAATTCTCATTCAAAGAGGAAAAAACAAGAGCTATAGATTAGTTCCTGTTGTAGAAGATGAAACATTGATGAGTAAAAAAGAATTCTTCTCCGAAATAGAACGTTCCTGGGAACAATACAAAAAAGGGAAATTTACACGAGTAGAGACTATAGTCGATTTGAAGGATTTCTTAAAGGAACTTTAGCATGTATACGCTTGATTTTACAGAGAAAGCAAAAGAAGACCTCACCAAATTAAAAAGGAACGAGCCAGATTCTTTCAAAAAAGTATCGAAACTACTTGCAGAGATTGTTGAACATCCGGAAACAGGTACAGGACAACCCGAGCCTATGAGACATAATCTTTCGGGTTGTTGGTCTCGTAGAATAACAGGAAAACATCGCATTATTTACAGAATTCTGAAGGAAGTCGTCATTGTGATTATTCTTTCTGCATACGGACATTATGAAGATAAATAGTTTCATTCTAAAAGTCCAATGCATTCTTTTATTTTAAAAGTTTAAAATGTATTATGCCGGCCCGGTAGAAATAGAAAGAGCCTTTCCAATCTTTCGGAAAATATCCTTCTTTAAAAGAAAAAAAGTATTGTTTGTGGTTCGGAGATACCAATGAATAAGTTTATAAATGCGGCAAAAGGAAATCCGTACGAAGAAACCGGACTGTAACATCAGAGTTAAAAACACGACATTGTTACGTTTCATTTTCTCAATGAATAGCCACTTTTTTATACCGCACAGCATACGCGCTGAAATATCCCAGTGCACCGTTTGAAATGTTGGTCACCGGATTGGAAACAGTTGTCGATATATTTCCAGATTGATCTGCTGACATGAAATAATCATACACATTCTTGTCGATACATTGTAATGAAACAAGAACAGCATCAAATTGATAAAAACTGGGTTGGTTGAATGTCAACAAGTCTATTCTTGTTCCATCCAACACACCGTCTGTCATAAAAGTTCCCAACACAGGCTGTGGGATTCGCAGAAAGGGAGGTTTAGAATTTATTAATTTTTCTAGTACGCGGTAGTAATTCGTGATGCCTTTCGGATCAAAAAAAATGACCGATAACATCTTTTTTCTTGTACTACTTCTGGATTTAACAACCACAGTATCAATAGATACCGGTGATGGCATGGTTGAGATGGCCGTATAGACTGCATGGTTGTTTTTCACGGTGAGCATGTAGGTTCTACCGGAAAGCCCCTGCAAGCGGTTTGTCTGGTAAGTCCCCGGATTGACTTCAACCAGTGTATCACTGTTTCGTGCATTGTCAGTGATCACTACCTCAGCCCCCGATACGGGCGGAAAAACATTGTTCCGGCCATAACTCACAGTTTGGGATAGGAATACCTGATAAGGTCCGGGTTGGTCGGACACACTACCATCGATAATTAATTTTGGCAAAGCTGAATTCAAATCAACATGAATAACTTCCTGACACGACCAACAAGCGGCAATAATCAGTAGACCGGGTATTATCTTTAAATTCCTGAAAATTTCGGATGGCTTTTTCATAATTTTAGAATTTAAAATTATAGGTGATAGAAGGCACTATACCAAACAAGGTTGTCTGTATAGCCTGTGTTTGTTGCAAATTGGCCGGATTGGGCCGGAAAGTTATGCTGTAAGCATTATATCGGTCGTAAGCATTATACAGTGAGAATGTCAGGCTCGATTCTTTAGTAGCGGTTTTTTTCAGCATATAGGTAACCGAAAGGTCCAACCGGTGATAGGGAGGCATCCTGTACCCGTTTCGTTCGGTATAATAGTTTAAAACAACCCCATCAAGTACGTACTTTCCACTTGGAAAAGTGACTGCATTGCCGGTGTAATAGACCCATGTTGAAGAAAACGTCCATATCGGTGAAAGATGGTAGATCCCTACCATGGATATATCATGTGTCCTGTCCTGCGTGGAAGGGTAAAAATGTCCATTATTGATTTGATCAAATTTCTGTTCTGCCCGTGATAAGGTATAACTTAACCAACCGGTAAATTTTCCTTCATTCTTACGGAAACAGAGCTCCATACCATACGCCCTCCCCTTTCCAAACAGGATTTGCGATTCAATATTCGTATTAAAAACCAACCGGGATCCGTCTTTATAATCAATCAGGTTCAAAATGTTCTTATAATAGAGCTCGGCTGAAAACTCATACCGGTTATCATTGAAATTCCTGTAATACCCGACGGAAAACTGATCGGCAATTTCGGGGATCACCTTGTTGCTGCTGGGTAACCATAAATTTGTGGGGTTTGCGGATGTTGAATTGGAAATAAGATGTATGTTCTGGACATTCCTGTTGCAGGAAGCCTTTACGGAGCTATTTCCAGTTAATAACCAGGTCAGTTCCAACCGGGGCTCCATATTAAAATAGGTTTTAATTATCCTGCCGGATGAATAACTGGCGGTATCGATGGGATTACCCTGAATATCATAATTATAAAAACTACCCGGACCCAGAATACTAAACCCTGTGAAGCGGACTCCATACTCTGTTTTTAAATTATTGGTAAGCTTGAGTTCGTCGGATACATACAGGTTATTTTCCCAGGCAAATTTATGGATACGGTTGGATGAGCTGTCGGGAGATGTAACAGTTCCGGGTAAAAACTGATAATACGTTGAATTGAACCCGAACTTCAGTTTATTGTCCGGGTTGATATAATTTTGATAATCCTGTTTGAAACTAACATCCTGAATTTTAGAAACTATATTTATTTGATTGCCAAAATTAATGCCAACATTATAGGTATAATTGCTATAGACCAGTGACGTGTTTGAGAATAACTTTTGATTAAACAGATGATTCCACCTGAAAGTAGCAATAGCATTCCCCCAATCGAGTCCAAAATTGGTGATATTCAATGCATCTTTCCCTAAATAACCTGAAAGGTAGATCCGGTTGTTGTCATTCAACTTAAAATTAGCCTTTGCATTAAGGTCATAGAAATTAAGTGTTGATCTTTTTACCAATGTATCTTTTGAGAGGCTAGTGAAAAGATCGGCATATGTGCGTCTTGCTGAAACGGAGAAAGATCCTTTATCCTTTACGATCGGACCTTCCACACTTACTCTTGAATCAATCAGACCGATGCCGCCACTGACACTGTATTTCTTATCATTTCCATCATTCATTTTAATATCAATCACCGATGAAAGTCGCCCACCATATTCGGCAGGTTCATTTCCTTTATAAACAGTGACATCTTTGATGGCATCCGAATTAAATACCGAGAAGAATCCAAGTAAATGGGATGCATTAAACACCGTTGCTTCATCCAGCAGAATCAGGTTCTGTCCGGATGCCCCACCTCTTACATAAAATCCGCTGCTGCCTTCTCCTTCGGGTACTATTCCCGGCAAGAGCTGAATAGTTTTCAATATGTCCTTCTCTCCAAAAAGCACAGGCAGGCTATTTATCTGTTTCATATCCAGCTTTTGAACACCCATCTGTGTGCCGGTCACATTAATATCTTTTCGTATATTTGTTACCACCACTTCCTGAAGTTGATTCATCTTTTGATCAAGATTAAAGTTCAACTTTATATTTTGATTCAAAACCACTTCTTCTTCTTTCATTTCATATCCTGTATACCTGGCAGTAAGTGTATATTTGCCTGATGGAAGTGTGATAGAATAAAAACCATACCCATTAGTATCAGTCCCTGTACCCGATAATTCCTTAACGGCTATTGTTCCCGAAATTAATTTTTCGCCATTGCTAATATCATTCACAATGCCACTTACCGTAAATTTATTTTGAGCCTGAGTTGTTCCTGATACTGCCGGAAAGAAGAAAAAGAGAACCTGCAGAGCAATTGTATCTATTTTTTTCATCTTAAGGTATCTGTTTAAAATCATTTATATTAATAAAATGAATTTGAAAAAGAAACAGACTAACGTAATGGCATTTATTCAAAGAATTTAGGAATCCCCCAAAAAGTGTGAAAAGAATATATTCAAAGGTAATTAAAGAACGTAAATTTTTATTAATTGTTCATTCTCTCTACCATGAAACTTACAAACCGATTATCCATAAAACCCTCTAAAGCATTTTAGAATTAAGTCAGTATTCTGATTCGTATTTCCTAATATGTTGAATAAAAATAACCCGGTATAAAAAAAATGAAAATATTCGATCTGTATATTACTAATCATGAAGCTTTTGAACAGATATAACTGAGATTTTTAAACCTACAAGTTTGTCAGAGAGTTTAAGCGAAGCAGGAACTTCCCCCCCCTAAAACCGGGACATGTAAGCCGAAAACAAAGCAGTTTATAACTGAAATGTTTGAACTAAAGAACAACTTTTTTTCTGTTGTTAAATTTAGAAAGTATATATTCAGTAATTCATTAGAGGATTACTTTGTTGTTTTTTAAATGTTAACAGAATTGATGTTGTACACAACTTATCCCCGTCCACCAGGAGATTTCATTGATTTAACAGAAAAACGATACAGCAGGTTCTCAACAGCAAATCATAAACCAGTTGTAAAACTACATAAATTGTATATTCGTGGGGACAGGGTCCGGAAAACTAAACCTGTTGTAAATCAAAATAACTATATTTGCAGCACATAGTCATTACAGATCCTGAAAAACTGACCTGTACTGAAAATCACGTTGCAATTATAAATCCTTACATCGATATGCCCGTTCACCGTTACATCCTGGTCAGTTTGTCTATTTGTTTTTGCACATTGATTCATGCACAGCAGCATTTGGTATTTACACCTATCGATAGTAAAAACGGATTGTCTGAAAACCGCATACGCAACATAGAACAACTCAAGGACGGTCGAATGGTGATTACTACCGAGGGGGTGACAAATATTTATGATGGCACTTCGTTTAAGCACTTGCATTTAAAGGAAAAAAATATCTGTCCCCTGACCGGTTATCGGGGATTTCACCACGGGTATGTGGATAAGGATTATATGTGGATGAAGAATGGAGGAAGACTGATGCTCATTGACATTCAGCATGAATGTTTTGTACCAACGCCCGGTAATATTCTGGCTTCGATGGACATTCGTGAACCGATAGCCGACTTCTTTATGGATGCCGGTAAAAATTACTGGGTACTTACAACCTCCGACAAACTTCTCTACCACAATGCACAAAAAGGGAAGACTTCAGTTTTCCTTCAACACGTGTCGACTCCAATCGGAACAGCAGATGATCTTTATGATGTGGCAGTGGTTCAAGGTCAACTTTTTCTGTTTTACCGGTCCAGCCTGATGGTCTGTTATAATCTGAATACAGCAAGGGAGTTGTATCACACCTATTATTTTTCAAAAAAGGAACAAGCATTGCATAACAGCCCTACATTAATGGTCGTTCAGTCGAAAAACTCGATCTACCTGTTGCGTAACGGGTCGGTTGGAATCATGCTGGGTTACAACATTCAAAAACGGGAATGGACAACCGTACTTAAGACAAATTATTGGCTGAATACAGTTTCGATTGATAATCAGGAGAATTTATGGGTAAGTTGCAGGGAAGGTCTTTGGTGCATTGACAAGTCTTTGCAGAGGAAACAGTTAATATCCTCATTTGTCCTGGTGGATGGCACCGAAATAAACACCGAAGCCAGTACTCTTTATAACGATTCGCAAGGCGGATTGTGGATTGGTACTTTCAATCGCGGGTTGCTATACTATCACGCCGACCGGTTTAAGTTTAAGAATGTGGGCAAAGCCTTTTTTGGCACAGGAGTGAAAGATATTGATGTGACCTGTTTTACTGAGAACGGACAGGGCACTATCATGGCCGGCACCACAAAAGGATTGTTCAGTTATACACCCCAAACCACCACGCTTTCACTATGGCAGGGACTTCCCGCAGATATTTCCTGCATTTCACTGACGAAAGATTCGAGAAACCGGATTTGGTTATGCAGTTGGAATTATGGATTATATTGTATTGAAAATAAAAAGATTCGAAAATATGATTTGCGGAATCTAAGCATCGTTCAAATCTACGAGTCACAGGCCGGGCAACTTTTTATGGCAACGGAGAATGATGGATTCGGAACATTTAATCCTGAAACGGGGCAGTATCTACGTATCCCATTAACTAAAAAAGACAATCAGTTTAATACAATATTCCAGTTGACTCATTTTACCTCACAATCCTTGATGGGAAGAGGAAATAACGGATTATTTATTTATGATTACAAAAAGAATAAACTGAGCCGTCCTCAGATAGAACCTTTACGGAATGGAAATCAACAATTCAATTGTGTCTTTCGCGACAGGCGGGGAATAACCTGGATTGGCACACAGGACGGATTAAGCGCCTGGCTGCCATCAAGAAGAGAATTTCATACACTTTATACCGATAATGGTCTGGTAAATAATTCCATAAAAGGTATTCTGGAGGATAAAAAGGGAATGATCTGGATCACGACTTCCGGCGGAGTTTCCCGAATCAGTGTTGCGGATAATGGTAAAAAACTTCATTTTTCAATTGCCAATTTCAATCATTACGATGGAGTAATTGGGAATGAATTCACCACCAATGCAACTTACGCCACAAGCCGTGGATTGTTGTTGATGGGCGGAATTAACGGATTCAATATGATCGACCTCTACAAGCCCTGGATATTTAAACGGTTGCAAAAGCCTTTGTTTACGAACTTCCTGCTTTCGGGAACAACCGTAAAACCGGGCGCATTGTATGAAGGAAATACAATTTTAAAACAATCGATCACCACCACCAGACAAGTTGAGCTCAATTACAATCAGAATTTTATTGGCATAGAATTTTCATCACTCAACTATGTGAACCCAACACAAACCTATTACCGTTACCGGCTGGAAGGAGTTGACGATGACTGGCGTGAGATTGTGTCTAATAACGGAACAGGAAATGCTTCTTATACCAACCTGGCTCCGGGGACCTATGTCTTTGAGGTAAAGGCAGCCAACAACAGCAAAGAATGGACTGAAGGAAATGCCACTATTACCATCATCGTGAAAGCACCCTTTTGGAAAACCCCGCTGGCTTACACCCTGTATCTTGCCATTATATTGATGCTGTTTTACCTCTTGTTGACTAATTATAAACGTTGGGCCCATCAACGATTGGTCAGGAAGAACGAAGAGAAACTGAACCAAATGAAGTTTAGTTTCTTTACCAATGTGAGCCATGAGTTTCGTACTCCGCTGACCTTGATACTTACTCCGCTTGAATCGGTTCTGAAAGAAATTAAAGATACGGCACTTGAGCCAAGAATCCGGCTGATTTACAGGCATGCCCGCGATTTACAAAATCTGGTAAATCAATTGTTGGATTTCAGACGGTTGGAAATAAGTGGCGAAAAGCTGAATCTTACTTTTGGCGATTTGGTGGAGTTTGTACGGCAGTTCGGGGATTTGTTTGGAAAATTGGCACAGGAGAAAAAAATAAGGTTTTCTGTCATTACTAATCTACCGGAAATGTATCTGTATGTTGATAATGATAAATTATACAAGATAATCAATAACTTACTGTCTAATTCTTTTAAATTCACATCACAAGGGGGGATCATAACGGTGCAACTTTCGCACACCACAGATGAAAGGAATCGTGGATTTCTTCAGTTGGAAGTGCAGGATTCGGGTTCGGGAATTTCCGAAAACGATTTGCCAAACGTATTCAACCGCTTCTATCAATCACCCGGCACAAGGGGAGGAAGTGGTATCGGGTTGCATTTGGTAAAAGAATATGTGAAGCTTCATTCGGGTGAAATATCGGTGGAGAGCAAACAGAACAGCAGAACAGTTTTCACGGTAAGAATTCCGGATGATCTGGTACCGGAAAAGACAGAATCGTTAACTCATATCCCTCTACCGCAAGTCCATGATAATTTCGGGAAAGGGACTTCCTCCACTGCATCAACTAAACAAAAGCTCCTGTTGGTGGAAGACAACGAAGATCTTCGGGGCTTCCTGGTTGACGAATTGTCGAAAAAATACATTGTCATTGAAGCAGCCGATGGGTTGGCAGGAATAGAGATAGCCCAGTCCATGTCGCCCGACTTGATAGTCAGTGATGTGTTGATGCCCAAAATGGATGGACTGGAACTGTGCAAACACATAAAATCGAACTTACACACTTCGCACATTCCTGTCATTTTACTGACCGCCCGTTCATCCGAAGAACACAGACTATCGGGATATCAATCGGGAGCAGACGAATACTTGTCGAAGCCATTCAATCTGGATATCCTGTTGCTCAGAATCGAAAAACTGATTGAACAGCAAAATCGCCGCAAAGAGAAATTCTCTCAAAAGATAGAGGTAAACCCAAAGGAAATTACCATCACCACTATCGATGAACAATTAATACAAAAGGCACTGGCCTGTATCGAGCAAAATATGGATAATCCCGAATATTCCGTACAGCAGTTCAGCCAGGACATGCGAATGGACCGTACGGTATTGTATAAAAAGCTGCAATCCATTACCGGACTTTCACCATCGGACTTTCTACGTTCCATACGATTAAAACGGGCTGCACAGATTTTAGTCCGCGGACAATTTCCAATTGCCGAAGTTGCAGAAAAAGTTGGATTTAATACGCCCAAATACTTCACCAAATACTTTAAAGAAGCATTTGGTGTGACTCCATCGCAATATGCTCAAAACGGAAAGAAACCTGAAAAATAATTGATTAACAGAGTATAAACAACAACAGATACCAAAGAAAACAACATCCCGTACCCATTGATTTGATTTGATACCAATATCTTTGCCTTAATTAGTTGTAAATTAAATACAGGCAAATGAAAAACGCATCAATGAGAAGAAAATCCATGAGCACTGTGCTGTTGGGATTGTTATTCTTTTCCTCTTTATCAGCTCAGAATTATCAAAAAACTTCTACAGGAGTAAAAACAAAAATCCAGTCGATGGATGTGGAAGTCCGGTTCTTTAGCCCGACAATCGTAGAAATTTTAAAATCACCCGAAGATGTTATTTTCAGAAAGGAAAGTCTATCGGTTATCAAAACACCCCAAAAAACAGATATCACTTTCAACAGACAAGGAGATGTCGTTTCGATGAAGAGCGACAAGATGGAAGTAGACCTCAACCTGCTGACCGGAAAAGTTACCTACCTTGATTTGAACGGTAAAATTCTATTAACCGAAAAGGACTACGGAACACAATTCACCCCCACTCTTGATGTAAAAAAAGAATCATTCACCGTTCGTCAGGCGTTTTTGCTGGAGAAAGACGAAGCCATTTACGGGCTTGGACAGCAACAAAACGGCCTGTTAAACCAACGTGGTCAAAGGAACGAGTTGAAAAACGGAAACACGAAAGTCAGCATCCCATTCTTCCAAACACTAAAAGGATATGGAATTTTCTGGGATAATTATGCTTCCACCCTATTTACTGATAATTTACAGGAAACCTCTTTCGAATCACTGGGCGATTGCTCCGACTACTATTTTATGGTTGGTGGGAATGCACATGGAGTTGTAGCACAAATGCGCGACCTCACTGGTCAGACACCAATGCTTCCTTTATGGGCTTTCGGCTATTTTCAATCGCGCGAACGGTATAAGACACAGGAAGAAACTGTTGGAGTGGTTGAAAAATACCGTCAACTAAATGTACCTCTTGATGGCATTATTCAGGACTGGCAATATTGGGGTCCTGACAGTGTATGGAATTGTATGGGTTTCGATAAAAAGACATTCCCGGATCCGAAAGGCATGGTAGATAAAATCCATGCCCTGAACGCTCATCTGACGATTGTAGCATGGCCCGGTTTTGCCCCTGCAACAAAACAATATAAAGAATTTGCCTCAAAGAAAATGTTGATTAATTTCGACACCTGGCCACCAAATGCAGGAACAAAACCATACGATCCCTTTAATGCTGAAGCTCGTGATATTTACTGGGACTATCTCAACAAAGGAGTGTTCTCATTCAATACCGATGGCTGGTGGCTCGATTCTTCCGAGCCGGATCATATCAATGTGAAGGAGAAAGACTTCGACCAACCAACAGCCCTTGGCTCATACCGTTCAGTGGTAAATGCCTTCCCGCTGGAGCATGTTAAGGGAGTATACGAACACCAACGTGCCACAACATCTGGCAAACGTGTATTTATCCTTACCCGTTCGGCTTTTGCCGGTCAACAACGATATGGAGCAAATACCTGGTCGGGTGACATTGTTTCGAGTTGGGAAACACTTCAAAAGCAAATCCCTGCCGGTTTAAGCTTTGCTCTTACAGCAAATCCTTACTGGAATGCCGACATTGGGGGATTTTTCCTTTGGAACTACGATGGAGGCAATGCATTAAAGAATGTAGCCTATCGCGAGCTTTATGTTCGTTGGGTGCAGTTTGGAGCCTTCACTCCAATGATGCGTTCACATGGCACAGACGCACCCCGTGAAATCTATCAGTTTGGGAAACGTGGAGAACGTGAGTACGATGCGATCGAAAAAACTATTCATCTGCGTTACAGCCTGTTACCTTATATTTATTCTACTGCATGGGGAGTAACCGATCATTCAGGAAGCATCATGCGTGCTTTGTTTATGGATTTTGCTGCCGACAAGAATACTCACAAGATTACCGACGAATACCTTTTTGGAAATTTTATTTTAGTAGCTCCTGTAGTTAATCCGATGTATGTGAGCAAGGTAAATGATAAAAATTCAGAGGATTACTCAACAGTAAAAAACAAACCGGTTTACTTACCTAAAGGCTCCGACTGGTTTGATTTCTGGACAGGTGAAAAGCAAAAGGGTGGACAAACAATTCAGAAAGCAACTCCGATAGATATTATTCCGCTTTATGTGAAAGCCGGGTCCATCTTGCCATGGGGACCAAAAGTTCAATATGCTGCCGAGAAAAACTGGGACAACCTCGAGATTCGTATTTATCCCGGAGCAAATGGGGAATTTACTTTGTACGAAGATGAGAACGATAATTACAATTACGAAAAAGGTCAGAATTCGACCATCATCATGAAATGGAATGACCAGTCAAAGACACTGACTATTGGCAATCGAAAGGGCAGTTTCAAAGGCATGCTCAAAAACAGGACATTCAACATTGTACTTGTAAGCCCTCAAAATGGAATTGGTGATAAGGGTTCTGTTCAATTTACAAAAGCCATACCATACAACGGTAAAGTTAAATCAGTAAAATTATAAGAAAACATATTTATACCTCTGCTTAAATATAAGCAGGGTATAAATCATTTAATATTAAGTCTTTAATATACTAATTTATAAATCACACACAAATGAAAAAAACAACTACTTTATTAGGAATTGTACTTGCATGTAGTACATTATTTAGTGCAAAGGCTCAAACCGATTTGACGAGCCAGATAACAAACCCAAGTTTTGAAACAGGAGATCTAACAGGTTGGACCTGGACAGGGACAACCGGCTACGCCTGGTTAGGCCCAAATACCGAAGGTGATGCCACCAAAAACGGGGTATACATTTGCGGAATATGGAATGGCTCAATTGGTGATGCAGAATGCTCTCAGACGCTTACCGGGGTGGCTAATGGTTTTTACAAGGTTACAGCTCTTGCCACAGTTAGCACCAATCGTTCAACTACCCAACGTTTGTTCGCCAATACAAAGTCGACTCTTTATGGGGTAAGTAGCAATCCGGCTTATTCAGTTGCAAATCTGGCAATTCTTGGTGCAACAGAAACCTATTCGTTTGGCGATTACTCTGAGTCACCTTTAGAAAATGGTCCATTTAAGAAACTATCGGTTGTTTCGCAAGTGACAGATGGAACTCTTAAGTTTGGATTCCGTTCAAATGGAAAAGGAAGTGCGTTGGGATACGATTTTTCTTATTCACCCAAAGGAGATGCCGGTTTTTTTAAATTCGATGATTTTACTCTCACAGAGGTATCCAATGTAGCGACTCTCGATAACATCACCTTAGACTCAGGGTCTTTGAACACTACCTTCAGTCCGGCAACTACTACTTATAACGCAACTTTACTGATAGGCACAACAACTGTTACCCCTGCTATCACAGTTACTGCTGATGGAGAAATTGTTTCAGGGGCAGGTGCAGTAGATGTATCAAGCGGAACCGGAACTTCTACAATAACAGTTAAAGCTCTTGACGGAACTACAACCAAAATATACACCATTAATTATACTGTTTTAACGTTATCGAATGATGCCACATTATCTGCATTGACAACCGGCACAGGGACTTTGTATCCCGCATTTAATCCGGCAATAACGAGTTACTCGGTTTTAGTACCTGTAGGAACAACAACCGTTTCACCCTCCGCAACAAAAAATGATTCAAAAGCTACTTTGTCGGGTGACAGTGAAACGACTTTAGTCAATGGGAAAGGAACATCGAATATTATTGTAACAGCGGAGAATAAGGAAACCAAAACATATACAATCAATTACGATCAGGCTTATATTTCAAACCCAGGTTTCGAAACCAACGATTTTAGCGGTTGGACATGGTCGGGAGCCACCGGTTACACATGGACAGGAGTAAATGTTGATGCCATAAATTCAACCAATGGAACTCATGACGCCGGTATCTGGAACGCTACATTTGGTGATGTTGAACTTTCTCAAACGATAACCGGTCTTCCGAATGGTTTATATACTGTTACAGCTGACTTAATGGGTTCAAAAAATAGTACAACCAGCAGATTAACAACCCAACGATTATTTGCAAACGGGAAGAGTATGCTTTTTGGCCCGGGTACAACTTATTCAACTGAAAATCTGGCTATACTAGGTGCAACGGAACAATATTCTTTTGGTGGATATGCAGAAACACTTAATGATGATGGTCCGTTATTAAAACTGACAGTTACTGCACCGGTTACAGATGGAACGCTTACATTAGGGATCAGAACCAATGGAAAGACATCCACTTTGGGATACACTTTCCCAAATCTAACTGCAGGTGATGGACATGGTTGGTTTAAGGTTGATAATTTCACCATGACATTTAACAGCGCACTTACAACTGAAATATCAAAAATTCCAGATCAGGTTTCTTACACATTGATTGAGGGTAAATTGAGAGTAAAAAATGTAGAAAGCTTTGTTGTTTATAATTTGCAAGGTATGAAAGTTGCTGATGTTCGTCAAAATACATCGAATACGATGATTACTTTAAAATCGGGTGTTTATCTTGTTAAAACGATTAGCGGTACCTTCAAGGTGTTGGCAAGATAAGAATCATCTTTGTATTTAAGTAACCGGCTTATCTTTTGCCGGTTACTTTTACTTCTAAATAAATAGCTATATCATCTAACCCTAAAAATTAAATCATACATTTTATGAAATCTACAATAAAAACATGGTTTCTCTTTCTACTTTGCGGATTGATGTCATCCGGGACATCGATGGCACAAACTGACAAGACCAGCTTAATTACAAATCCTAGTTTTGAAACCGGCAATCTCTCCGGTTGGACATGGACCGGGACAACAGGTTATGCCTGGTTAGGTCCAAATACCGATGGCGATGCGACCAAAAACGGTACCTACATTTGTGGAATATGGAACTCTCCAATTGGTGATGCTGAGTGTTCGCAAACTATTACCGGTGTTCCTGATGGATATTACAGAGTTTCTGCACTTGCAACCGTAAGTACGAACCGGACGACAAATCAACGTCTGTTTGCAAATTCAGTTTCACAACTTTACGGTACCAGCTCTAATTCTAATTATTCAACTGCTAACCTGGCACTCTTAACGTCATCAGGTGAAACTTATTCATTCGGAGGATATGATGAGTCAAATGCAGAAAATGGTCCATTCAAACCATTATCTGTAGTGACTCACGTTACAAATGGAACTCTTAAATTTGGATTTCGGGTGAATGGCACAGCAACCACGAAAGGATACTCTTTCACATCTGTCTCTGCAAAAAAAGACGAAGGATTCTTTAAATTCGACAACTTTACATTAACCGAAGTATCCAATGTGGCAACGTTGGATAATATTGTGCTAAGTACAGGTACACTGGATGCAGTTTTTACACCCGGAACAACAACTTACACGGCCACCTTGTTATTAGGCACCAAAACGGTGACACCAACAGTTGTTGCTTCGGCAGAGGGTGAAATTATTACCGGAGCCGATGCTGTTGATGTTTCAGGCGGAAGCGGCACCTCCACCATCGTCGTGAAATCGATTGACGGAACCGTTACTAAAACCTACACGATCAATTATACAGTCCTTACCTCTTCGCCTTATGCTGTTTCCTCATATCTTACCGATTCGGCAGGAGTTAACTTTATGCTGACAAAGGGGATTTTAAGGCTCAACGTTTGCAATGATAAAATAATTCAGGTAAGTTATTCTTTGAACTCAACCTTGCCCAAAAAGGATACCATTATCGTAAATAAAGTTTGGGGAAAATCCGGTTTTACCGTTTCCGAAGATACTGAAAACATTATAATCAATACACAGAGCCTTACTGTGAAAGTGACAAAAGCAGGCTCAATTGTAAGTTATTACGATAAATCGGGGAATCTGATATTATCAGAAGACAGTAAACAGATTACTATTGCCACAGTTTTAGGAATCAACACAAATACGTGTAGTGCCACTTTCAATTCTCCGTTAACAGAAGGCCTTTTCGGTCTGGGGCAACACCAGCAGAGTGTGATGAATTATAAATCTAAAATACTGGTTCTTGATCAGCAAAACACTGAAATTGCCTTGCCTTTTATGGTCACAACCAGTGGCTACGGTCTTTTGTGGGACAATTATTCATTGACTAATTTTAAGGGGAATGTAGCTTCAAACACAAAGTATCAGTTCAGTTCCGAGAGTGGTAAAATGGTAGATTATTACTTTATGTATGGTCCTGAACTCGATAACGTTATTGCTCAATATCGTACAGCAAGTGGTGCAGCACCCCTTTTCCCTAAATGGGCGTATGGTTTATTCCAGTCGAAAGATAAATATTCGACTCAAGTTGAAATCCTGACACTCGCCAATAAATACAGGGCTGCAAAAATACCGTTGGACTGCATTGTGCAAGACTGGGATTACTGGACTCCCGATTTATGGGGTTCACATACTATGGATGCTACCAAATATCCAAATCCAAAAACAATGGTAGACTCTCTTCATGCGATGAATTTACATACTATGATTTCTATCTGGCCTGTTTTCCATAGCAGCACTGCAAATTATCAACAATTTAATGCAATCGGTGCATTGTATCCAAGTGGTGGTGCACATCATTTTTATGATCCTCATAACGATGCGGCAAAGAAGATCTACTGGAATCAGGTAAATAGCCAGTTATTCAGTAAATATGGTTGGGATGCCTGGTGGGCTGACAATGACGAACCCCAGGGATATCCGGATGCTATCGACCGGAAGGCATTTATTACAGGCAAAGGTTCGGGCATCTCGTATTATAATACGTATCCGATTCAACATACAGCTGCGGTATATAACGGTTGGAGACAAGACATTACCAATAAGAGATTATTTACATTAAGCCGGTCGGCTTTTTCAGGTCAACAAAGATATGCTACTGCCGCCTGGTCGGGCGATATAACAAGTACCTGGACTGACTTTCAAAAACAATTATCAGCCGGACTTAATTTTTGTTTAAGCGGAATACCTTACTGGACAACCGACATTGGTGGATATGTGTATACAGATTGGTCAACAGTTGCGAATCAGGAATTAATGATTCGTTGGTTTCAATACGGCTCATTCTGTCCTATTTTCAGAATCCACGGTCAAGGCGAGAAAGCGTTGGTTTCTTCCTCCTTTACTCAGGCTACCAAAGATAATCTGACAACAACCGATAAATTGCGATATCGTTTAATGCCGTATATTTACTCAACCGCATGGAAAGTAACAAACGAAGGCTATACCATGATGCGCCACCTTGTGATGGATTACCGTTCCGACGAAAATGTAAAAGGGATTGATAATCAATTTATGTTTGGTCAGTCCATGATGATTAACCCTGTCACTTCAGCCGGTGTAATCAAAAGGGATGTGTATCTCCCAACAGGCAATTGGTACGATTTCTGGACTGGAAAACAATATTCCGGAAACCAAACAATTAATACTGATGCGCCTATTAATAAGATCCCTGTTTTTGTAAAGGCCGGATCTATTATTCCAATAGGACCTGAAATCATGTATGCCAGTCAATCAATTGATCCTACTCAAATCCGTGTTTATAAAGGTGCAAATGCCGGTTTTACACTATACGAAGACGAGGGTGATACGTACAATTACGAAAAAGGCAATTATTCTGTTATCCCATTTTCGTATAATGAAGCTTCAAAAGAACTGACAATAGAGAGCAGAATGGGTAGTTACAAAAATATGCCTGTAAACCGGGTTTTCAAAATTGTATGGGTAGCTGAAAATTACGGAATAGGGATAACTACTCCGGTTGTCTGTGACACAACGGTTCAGTATGCTGGGAATCAGGTTGTAATAAAATTCAATACACCTACCGGAATTCAGGATCTGTATAATGACCAGACCCGTTGCACGGTATACCCTAATCCAGCAACTGAGAAGGTAACCATTTCTTTCAAAGCAGAAACCCCGGGCAAAGCGGAAATAAAATTAATTGATTATACCGGAAAATGTATTTATTTGAAGAATATGGATGCGTTGGCAGGTACAAATACTTACACTTTGAGCATGAAGCAAAACAACATTAGCTCAGGCTCTTATTTTGCTACAGTAATCTGTGGTAAAGATCAATACACCCGCAAAATTATACTGAAATAGGGTTTGTTGAAAAAGCAGGGACAAGAACCTGAATATGCCGGTCCAAAAAATCAGAGTTGTATTATTTAGAGTCTGCATTAAATTACTAAAAAACCCAACAAATGTTGGGTTTTTTAGTTTCACGGTGGAAAGCGTTTGAGCGAAACAGATCATACCGAAAAAAAGCCGAAACCAGCTTACCGCAATCTGAACAGTTCAGAACTGAAGAATCGATAAGCGTGCAAAACATATTTTCTTTGATTTCGGACAATCCTTCATTTTGCATTATTAAACCAAAATAAGTACCAGTTTGTACTAACCTGTTTGAATGTGTAAAGTTTGCCTGGAAACTATTGTCCATACTATAACTAATGAATGATTACCAAGGCTCTGAAATACATAACATTGTAGGTTAACAAACAAATCATCAAATATCTACAACTACTTATGTACAGGTTGCTAAGATATTTTACAGAGAAAAAAAATTCTTTTTCAAAACCCTGTTGATTGTTGTAGGGTCTTGAAAAAGAAAAATAAGGAGTTGATTCAATGAATTAATTTGTGTACGTTTTATTAGTGATTAACAATGAATTTTTTTATCGATGATTCTTTACCCGTGTTCAGCTTTAGCAGATAGATACCGGATGGTAATTCCGAAACATGAAGTTCTGTTCCGCCATTCGTTGATTTTATATCTTTACTCATCACCAAACGTCCGCTGGAATTGTAAACTGCTAGCGTCGACTGACTGTTGGCGTTTTCTGTGGTATAACTTATATTTAAAAGATCGTTTGCAGGCATTGGCCATAACGACAAATTGCTATCGCTTGCTACACCGGCTATTCCATTTGAAAGGGATCCTGAGATTTGAGCAACCTCGTTGGCTGACAAAGCATAGTTATACACGCTGAATTCATCAATATATCCGTTGAATAGCGGATCAGAGGATTGACTGCGTCCGATATAATTCAATACAGGTTTGAAATCCAACGGACTAATGGTTACAGCAGCCGATTGATTCACCAACACACCATTGACATACATACTTGCCCCTGAGGCACCGAGTGTGACCGCTACGTGTGACCATTTGCCTACTGTCAGTGCAGACGCATTCAATTGTTGTTCTGCTCCGCCATTTTTAATGGCAAAACGCAGTTGGCCTGTACCTAAACTGGCACATAAAAACATGTATTGTGTCTGGTCATTACCAAAATCGAAAATGCGTTGCCAGGTTGCGCTGACTTTCGGGTAAACCCATGTTGAAATGGTGATCTCCCTGTGGTTGGCCAGATTGGCCGGTAACTGTATAAAGGCATTTGTACCGTTTAACGCTATTGCTTTGGAGCCGGTTTTGCCCGTAACGAAAGAAGTACCTCCATAGGCTGCACTGTGATTTAAATTCAATGTACTGTCCAGGGTATTGCCTTCAAATTGCAGGTGAGTTACCAGGTCCTTGTTGCCGGAAGCAGACGATGAAGACTCGTTGGAGTAAAGGGATCGATTGAGGGAATTGTCCACCGCTTTGATGGTATAAAAATAGGGCACACCTTCAACGGCCGTGTTATCAACAAAAGAGTTTGATGTCACGTTACGTGCTATCGTGTTGTAAGGTCCACCCGATGATTCGGATCGAAAAACAATGTATCCTGCAAGATCAGTCTCCGGGTTGGCAGTCCAGTCCAGGCGGACAGATGCTGCATTAGGTGTAGCAACCAGATTGCCGGGTGCATTTGGCGAAACAAACTCTACGGGAGCACCAACGGGAAGAAAGCGCCATTGTTGATTGGTTCCGCCATCTTTTTCCCATTGCTGGATATTTGCCCCTGCTGCAGTACCTGCATTAGCAACCTCCAGGCATTTAGCGCTGTTGCGGTTTCGTATATAAAACCAGCCATCCTCAGCATAGTCAAGGAACCACTGCTGGTTTATACTTTTAGTATCATCCCATTGCATGATGTTGGCACCATTATCCAGTGAAAAGTTTAAGACGTCCGGCGATTTGTTACTGTGCACTGCTATAAACGAGAAGTAGCTAAAATCACCCCCGATTCTTGAATCCACGGGTGTAATATTCCATTGTTGGTTGGTTGCGCCGGTGTAATTATATTGCCCGATGTTAGCGCCTGCAGTTACCGACCCAAGGGTGACTGCCATCACTTTACCGCTGTTGCGGTTTACCAACACATAGCGACCGTTGATGGCCGGCTGGATATCTTCACCCCAAGTGATATTCACTACCCGTTCAGCATTGGTCTGCCCCACCTGGTAACCTGTTCCGCCCGGCAAAACCATGGTGTATTCGCGTTGAGGGCCGTAGCCATCGTAGTATACATCCCTGTCTTTTGAAACAAAACGATACGTGGAAGTAACACTCTGACGTTCGGAAGTTCCACCGAAAGCCTGTACCTTGCCGTCAGTATTGCGATAAACCGATGCAGCAGTCCAGTTAGGACGATGTTCCGCATAACCCAGTCGTTTACCATCACTGGCTTTTACAAACTCTCCACGTGCCAACTCTGCTGTGCCCCACCAAATGCCGGATTGCAGACCATATTCAACTCCAACCATTGCCTCCATCACATTGTGCAATTCATCACCTGTTGCATGATCACCGTTGGCTCTTACAGTTGTATAAAAGTTGGCATAATTATCAAAACTACCCGCAAGTTGATGGGTATTCCCTTCGTCTAATCTTGACTTCAAATAGTTGTACCAGGGTAAGGCCTGGTCGGTATTAAGGGTGTTGCCACCGGATATACGAATGCTGTCGAAGCGGGGATTTTTTCTTAACTCGCCGCAGATATTGTAAAAGTCTAAAATTGTACCCTGACCGGTAGCTGAATAATCGGGCTCATTAAAGGGAGAAACAGAAACCACGGTTCGGCCACGTTCCTGGACACGTCTGGTGGTCACATCCATAAGCTGTGCCCAATTGGCAGCATTACCCACATACGAGGCATCAACGTTGGGGTGGTCGCAATTCAGCACCACCTTTGTTTTTAACCCTGTCAAATCTATCAGGTTAAGCCGGGTATTAAGATCGTTTACCTGTGGGGTCTGAAGATCGCCATTGACTAACGGAAGGGTGGGTTGAAACGATGCTCTCACCAGATTCACCCGATCGGCACCCATAAAAGCGATGCCGCGCCGAATATTCGTTTCACTGAGCCAGGCAAGGTCCAATCCCCAGATGACAGGTTTGGATATACCTGCATCGGTAACACTAAATGACACTGTCCGGTCCGGGATAGGTTGAGCAATCAGATTGTTGCTTGCACTGGTTGTCTGTGCATTCATCGGTTGTATTCCGAATCCAAGCAACAGGATGAAGAAGGAAATAGTATTTTTTTTCATATCATTTATTTTCATTTCGACAATTGTTGACAGATTAAAGCATTTTTTTCAAATCCGGTGGAAACTCCCTTACGGAACTATATTCATATCATTAGCAAAGATAAACAGAGTGACGAAACTTTACTATCACAAATCAGTCAATTATAGATAAGAAACCCGTCAATTAAATAAAATTAATTGACTGTTCAATACAAAAGCTTAAATTATTCGAGTTGAGATCATTTCAATACAAAAAATAAATATTTATAAAAAGTCATTTGTACTACTTTTAAATTTGTTGCTTTTGGGTTTTTATGAATAAAGCACTATTCTCTTCTTAAACAATGATTTAAACAACTTCAAATTAAATAGTTGATATTTCCGATTCACCAATTGCTTTCTTCTATCCACAAATTCTATCTTCACTACCCCTTTTGCTCCCCTTTTTTACCCCTTTTACTCCGGTTTTATAATATTATTTCCAAAAAGCTTTCCTAATACATACATGATATATTCTTATACATATCTATATAGATATGTACATCTAAGTTTTTACTATGTTTTAGATATATTTTACCTTAAAACGGGAGTAAAAGAGGACTAATATGGCAAGTGAAGGGGAAGCGGATTCTTTAATAAACAGAATTGACATAACATGCTGGATTTGGTATGGCATGCAAATTCTGAAAGCAAGTAAGAAAATGGTATGCCTGGAACTTAAACTTTCCTGAAAATCCTGGATGTGCAGATACGCAATTCGCTAAAAAAACGTTAAAGAAGATACTGCAGAACTAACTGTTCATTAGATAAAGATCAGTGAAAGGCGAGGAAGGTTAACAATCCTTAAATAGGTCACTATGCCTTAGACAGTTGGGATGAAGAACGACCTGTGTCTTTGGTGTATAGAAATATTATTCGTACATTACTTTCATCTGTCTTATTAAACAATGGAAATTGAATATCCAACGCTAAAAAAAAAGGGACTATAAACACTAAATTATTATTCATAAAATTAATTTACCAACTATGAGAATTCTTAAAAACAGTTTTCTTCTTGCCTTCTTCTTACTATCTTTCTCGACTCTACTTTTAGCAGAAAAGAGTGTCAAAACTAAAAAAGACTATTACAAAAAGGAGATGAAGTCGCAGCAGGTAGCTATTCAGAAAAACTTCTATGATCTTACATCAGGATATTATTTTGTAGAGCTGGATCCTTCAAAACGGGAAACCAAGCATGGCTATTTTCGCAATTACACCTATTTATGGTCATTATGTGCCTTGTACCAGGCAACCAATGAAATTGAGAAAATGGAACCGGATACAATACTCATGGTGCCAATGCTCGCAAATATGCATTATTACTACGATCGGGCGCTGCCAAAACCGGGTTATTCGGATTATATCATGACCCTGAAACCGGGTGAGCGTTATTACGACGACAATCAATGGATTGGGATTACTTCCCTGGATGCGTATGCCCGCACAAAGAAGAAATCGTATTTAACGATTGGGAAATCGATGTATGACTTTATGATGACGGCTTACGACAACGTACTGGGTGGCGGATTATACTGGGTAGAAACTTCAAAGGGTTCCAAGAACACCTGTTCGAATGGTCCCGGTGTGCTGGTAGCCCTTCAAATGTATCAGGCAACAAAACAGAAAAGCTACCTGGATACAGCACTAATTCTGTTTAACTGGACAAACAAAAAGTTACAGGCTCCTTCAAAATTGTATTACGACAACATCAAGACAAAAGATGGCAGTGTTGATAAAGTTATATTATCGTATAACACCGGCACCATGCTTCAATCGAACATTTACCTCTACGAGATTACACGAAATAAAAAGTACCTGAAAGATGCCATTGAAATAGCGGATGCATCTCTACCTTACTTTTATGGGGGTGAAACATTCAGAGATGGTTACTGGTTTAATGCTGTCATGTTAAGAGCCTACCAGCATCTGTTGAAACACAATAAGGATACAAAGTACATTCTTGGATTTAAGAAATGCCTGGATCATGCCTTGCTAAAAGAGAAAGATGAACATGGATTGTTCGTGGGTAAAAACGGAGTGTATAATTTAGTAGAACAGGGCGGTATGCTCGAAATCCTCGCACGATTTGCCTGGTTGGAAAAACACTATCGCTTAAATGGAAGAGTATCCTGAGTTGGAGTTGAGTTTAAATGCCCCTAAGCCGTTAAATAACCGGATAAATTCGAATTAATTTTTGATTGCCGTTTATTTGATGGTATACAGAACACGATCGAGAAAAAAAATAAATGGGCAAGTTAAAAAAAACGAGCCTGTTTATATTACATCCCGACCTCCCCCAACCCCTCCAAAGGAGGGTAGTAAGTGTGGGTTGAGGAGATTTATATAAAATTCGAAGGGATTGAATTTTAAATATGTAAAGAGATAGTTTAAATGAATTTAAAGATATAACCAGATATAAAACGTCTTTGCCCTTCTCCTTTGAAGGGGGAGTCAGGGGAGAGATTGGTGATTCTTGAGAGCTTTTAATCCACCGGCTGAGGGACTAAAAACAAAAAAAACCAATTAGTGGATATGATGAAATTGTAAATCCCATAGATTTGTTTCATTGGATACGTTAATATTTTACACCCCGCCATTTATCAATGTTCACCGTTGAAGGTCATGGTTACTAACAGATTGAAATAATGAAAAAGAAACTAGTCGTTTTTACTTTTATGTTTGCGACCATTTTGTGTTTGCACGCGCAAAAACATTTTACCCGGTACGTGAATCCATTTTTAGGGACTGCCACCTTGCAGGACAGCATTGATATCGGATACCGGCCTACTCACCGCAACTGGGGTGCTGAGGCATTTCCGGGATCCTCGGTTCCGAATGCCATGGTTCAGCTTACTCCGATCACCAAATTTCACAGCGGTTCGGGATATCAGTATGAAGATTCGGTGATTTATGGTTTTGCCCATACCAGCAAAGGACATTGGAACCTGGGGCATATTCCGTTGATGCCAGTGACGGGTGATGTTCAGCCTGAGAATTATGCCTCCCCGTTCAGCCATATAAACGAGTCGGCTCATCCCGGTTATTATCAGGTGTATCTACCCCGTTATGGAGTGAATGCCGAATTGACTTCGACCCTGCGTTGTGCTTTTCACAAATATACGTTCAAGCCCGGAGTGAGTAAAAAGGTACTGGCCAACCTGTCGAAATCGAACGAAACGGTAAGATCCTGGAATCTTGAGAAAGCAGGTGAAAATGTGTTCAGCGGTTTTCAACAAACTGGTGAAAAAATGTATTTCTATGCCGTTGCCAATCATAAAATAAAAAAGATTGATGTGCTGAAAAAAGAAGATAAAGCACTTGCGTCCCTGATCAGTTTTGTTGATGCCCCCCAACCTCTGGAGATTCAAATCGGCTTTTCTTTTGTCAGTATTAAAAATGCAAAGGAGAACCTTGAAAAAGAAATGCTTGGAAGAAGCTTTGTTCAGGTAAGGCAGGAAGCTACTAATACCTGGGACCATTTATTGTCGAAAATAGCAGTAACGGGAGGTACCGAAAGACAAAAAGGGCTGTTCTATTCCACCTTATACCGTTCGTTCCTCTGGCCGGCATTGCGAAGCGATGCAAACGGTGATTTCACCGATCAGGCCGGAAAGGTTGTGAACAAAGGATTTGATTATTACACCGAACCTTCGTTGTGGGACGATTATCGTAATAAGCTGGTTTTACTTGGCATGTTATCGCCAGAGGTAACGGCGGATGTCATCAAATCGCTGATTGATAAAGGTGAAAAGCAAGGATTCATGCCAACTTTCTTCCATGGTGATCATGCAGCTGCTTTTATTGCGGGTTCGTATTTAAGAGGAATACGCAATTATGATGTAAAAAGCGCTTATAACCTGTTGTTGCGGAATGCGACTCTGGAGAATAAAAGCCGTCCTCATATATTGGAATATATCGAAAAAGGATACATTTCGGAACCTGACCTGGCTAACCCGGTGCTTCAAACTGTTGCCAATGCGGGAGTAACCAAGACGCTAGAGTATGCCTATGATGATTATTCTGTAGCACAGCTGGCCAACCAACTGAGGGATACAGCCAGTTATAAGATGCTAATGAAAAGAACAGGAAATTATAAAAACATGTTCGATGCTTCCACCGGATTTATGAGAGGGCGTCTTGCGAATGGCGACTGGGTAAAAAACTTTGATCCTACTTATGTTTATTATGAATATATGTACCGTGAAGCGAACGCCTGGCAGTCATCATTCTTTGCTCCGCATGATCCACGTGGGTTAGTGGCACTCTATGGGAGCAATAAAGCTTTTGAGAAAAAGATGGATCAACTGTTTACTACGCCTTTTAAAGGACAGGAAGCGGATAACATGTCCGGTTTTATTGGACAGTATTGCCAGGGAAATCAACCCGATCACAACTTCCCCTACATGTATTACTTTGTAGATAAACAAGAGAAAACCCAGCTTTACCTGGATAGTATAATGAACCATTTCTATGATATGGGAAAAGATAAACTGGCTTATGCCGGAATGGACGATGCCGGTGAGATGTCATCGTGGTATGTGTTCAACGCCATTGGAATGTATACTTTTTCGCCTGCCGATCCCGAATACATTGTTACGGTACCTTTGTTTGATAAAGTGGAATTTCAACTGGGAAGTGAAAAATTCACCATCATTAAAAAGAATCACGGAAGGAAGATCAGTGACATTTCATATGATGGAAATAAAATTGATGGGTATTTTATAAAGCACAGTGAACTCCAAAAAGGGAAAAAGCTGGTAATTACAACGGAATAATTAATAATTCAACACATTAAACAGTTCAAATGAAGCATCTTATTTTATCTTTTCAGGTGTGTTTTCTGCTCTTAATCTGCCTACAGATGATAGCAGCACCAAAGCCTAAAGACGGCAGTCAGTACCTCGAAGCCACAAATCCTGGCATTACGAAAGTGTTTTATGGTGAAATAGCAGGTCAGAAAATCTACCAATACACGCTTAAAAACAACAGTGGAATGCTGGTCAGGGTCATCAATTACGGCGGGGCCATTACCGATATCATAACTCCTGATAAAAACGGGAAACAGGAAAGCATTGTTCTTGGCTTTGATTCGTTGAAACCTTATACCGGTCATGAGAATTCACTTTTCGGCTCCACCGTAGGACGGGTTGCCAATCGAATTTCAAATGCTACTTTTCATTTGGATGGAAAAGAGTATAAACTTACTGCCAACATCCACGGAGGTGTCACAGGTTTTGATAAAAAGATCTGGAACATCGAGGAAGTCTGGAAACGGAAAGATGTAGCTTTGCGATTGACCTATCTGAGTAAAGATGGGGAAGAGGGTTTCCCGGGTAATCTAAACGTGACTATAACTTACACCCTAACCCAAAACAATGAACTCAAAATCGATTACCTTGCGACAACCGATAAGGCAACTCCGGTGGTACTTACCAATCACTCATACTTTAATCTTTCAGGAAACAAATCGGCAAAAGTTTTAAATACCGAACTTACTATTTTCGCCGATAAATACCTTGAGCAGGCAAATGGAAATATCCCAACGGGAAAAATAATGAATGTGGTTGGTACACCTTACGACTTTACCATATCACAACAAATTGGCAAACACATTTCCGAGGTGAATGATGGTAACCCTGGCTATGATTTGACCTATGCGTTGCGGAATCAAACATCAAAACTTGCTTTAGCAGCTTCTGCTTTTGATCCGCTGAGCGGAAGGGTGATGAAGGTATATACCACAGAACCGGGTGTAGTGTTCTATACAGGGAATTACCTGAGTGAACGCGTTGTAGGAAGAGGCGGAAAGCCATTCACAAAACATGGTGCATTTTGCCTGGAGACACAACATTTCCCCGATTCACCAAATCAACCCGGGTTTCCGAATTGCATTCTACGACCCGGTGAGACATTCAAATCGCAAACAATATATAAATTCGCGGTACGAAAATAGTTGTGTATTGGCGGTGGCATACCCGACACATTGTGGATAATGAGTTAATAAAAAAATCCGGCTTCGGAAGCATCGATGCCGGATTTTCTTTATAAAGTTCAGTCAACAGTCTTTATAAAGTATCTGTCTTTTGTCCTGGTTCTTTTGTCTTCTTACCTCTCACCTCTTACTCCTGAATTATTTGATATCTCCTTCGGCAATCAGGTATTCAGCTATCTGTACAGCATTAAGTGCAGCTCCTTTTTTGATCTGGTCGCTCACACACCAGAAGGTAATGCCATTAGGATTTGAAATGTCTTTGCGGATACGTCCCACATGAACCGGATCTTTTCCAGAAAGGAACAAAGGCATCGGGTATATCTTTTCAGCCGGATTATCCATCAGCTCCACACCGGGTGCAACAGCAAAGGCAGCACGGGCTTCTTCTACCGAAATAGGTCTTTCAGTTTCGGCCCAGACACTTTCAGAATGAGCACGCAAAGCAGGAACACGTACACACATGGCACTTACTTCCACATCGGAATGCATGATTTTGCGGGTTTCGTGATACATCTTCATTTCTTCTTTGGTATACCCGTTATCGGTAAACACATCTACCTGAGGGATCACATTGTAAGCAAGTTGATAGGCAAATTTGTTCACTGTTACTTTTTCACCGGCAAGGACCTGTTTGTATTGCAGCTCCAGTTCGTCCATGGCGGCAGCTCCGGCGCCACTGGCAGCCTGGTAAGTAGCAACATGAATGCGTTTAATATGCGAAATATTTTCGAGTGCTATCAAGGCAACGACCATTTGAATGGTGGTACAGTTTGGATTGGCAATGATGCCACGGGGGCGAACTTTCGCATCAGGAGCATTTACTTCGGGAACTACCAACGGGATATCGGCATCCATACGGAAAGCCGAAGAGTTATCGATCATAACGGCACCGAACCGGGTAATGTCACCTGCAAATTCTTTGGATATGCCTGCTCCGGCAGAAGTAAATACGATATCAAACGGTTTAAAATCATCGCCGTGTTTAAGCTCTTTGACGGTGAGCTTTTCACCTTTAAAGTCATACACATTACCCGCACTGCGTGATGAACCAAACAGGCTCAATCCGGTCAACGGAAAATTGCGCTCGGCGAGCACACGTAAAAATTCTTGTCCAACGGCACCGCTGGCACCTACAATTGCTACTCTCATCGTGTTGAAAATTAGAACCTCTG
>Ga0302215_10000433_pt1 | contig 30529 bp, 28 predicted proteins | sample II_Fen_N3_1_FD_194580 | JGI IMG/M metagenome (GOLD analysis project Ga0302215, IMG submission 194580) | Peat permafrost microbial communities from Stordalen Mire near Abisko, Sweden - II_Fen_N3_1 | ecosystem: Environmental > Terrestrial > Soil > Wetlands > Permafrost | place: Sweden: Abisko... | reverse complement strand
AGTTATAAAACCAAACTTAGGTGCAAACACATTACCCAAAGTATCGGCAAATCCATACAAATCGTTCTTTTTCAATATAGAATAACCGTTATTACTCGCAGTTACAGCATCAAATTCAATTGGAACTATTAGTTTATTATTTTTGTTTACAATACCCTTTTGTGCTCGTTTGGTAACAACAAAAAATACAGATGAATTTATATAACTATTATCGTCATCATCAAATCCAGCATATGAATCTAATTTTACTTCGGGCATAAATTCAACATTTTCGTATTCAACAGGAATAACTGTTTTACCAGAATAATCAACAACACCAAACTTATCTTTTTTATTTACAATAAAATAACCTCGTTGTTCAAGAAACATGTCGAATTGAGGCTTAACAACCCATTCTTCTTTTACATTTTTAAAACCATATAAACATGCGCTATTACTTTTAGCTGGTTGAACCAAAAGACTATCGGCAATTTTTCGAAGGACAATATTACCTTTTGAATCGTAATCGTTATAGCTAATTAAAGTACCATTTACAAAATGAGCATCCCATTGTAATCGACCTTCTATCGACCAAATTTTGCAACGATAAGTATCGGTACTATCAAATATCGATTCTTTATACTTAGATCCATAAACAGAATATTCCGTTGCAATTATTGGCCTACCAATTAGATATTGTTCTTTCGTTTTAATTTCACCGGTTTCGAAATATGAAACAATCTCTCCATCTAGTTCATCATCTTTGTAAAAACCTTTCTTTGAGAGATTTCCATTTTCATGATACTCAGAAAACTCACCTTGTTTAAATCCTTCTACTATTTTCTCTTTTTTAGCGGTATGACCATTTTCATAAAAATAAATATCGTCGCTTGTTGGATAAACCTTACCTATATCTCTATAAGTTCTTTTACTTTGTAAATGTCCACTTTCGTAATAATATAACGATACTCCCATTAATTTCCCATACATGAACATTTCATTACTTTGTACAATTCCCGATTCGTAATAGCTTAACTTTTGTCCTGTTACAATACTATCGACATAATTACTAATTGATTGAGGTTTGCCATTCTGATAATTAACTACACATTTACCATTGAGTTGACCATCAACATAAACACATTGCTGACTAATCGTTTTACCATCCTCAAAATAATCTATGACAGTTCCTTCAAGTACATTATTCTTGTATGTAAACGTTGAATAAAGAGCACCATTTTCATAATACGAACTTCCATTTCCATTTAAAATTCCTCGATTACAAAAGTAGATTTCTTTATCTTTTCCATTTTCATAATAAGAATGAAACTCACCATCTACCTTCCCAGCAATATAATAAGCCTTTTCAGCTACAAGTCCATTTTCATAATACCAAGCACAATTACCTTCATAAATTTCAGGACTATCGGCCGATAAATGTCCCTCCCACTGAAGCTTTCCACTCATAAAAAAATCACGTACAAAACCCTGAGGTTTTCCATCATTATCATATTCAATTTCACGATAATACGCAGCTTCATCTTTTGAACAAAGTTGCCATTCGCTATTGAAATATTTAATTGTTTTTTGCTGAGAAAAGCTTTGTTGAAAGCTAAAAAGGAAGAGGCTAAATAATAGAAAAATCTGTTTCATTTTGTTTTGTTTTATAATAATAAACATTAAAAAATTATAGCTTTTTAAATGTTTAACAAAACAAAGTAGATTTATTGAGAATACAAAAACTAATGAGCAATATTTTATTTCACAATTTTCCCATTTTCATCATATCGAATACGACTAATAATTTTGCTAGTAATAGAATAAAATATTTCCTCTTTAATGATTCCATTTTCGTAATATGATTTCCAAAGTCCAACACAATATAAGAACTGATCATTGGGATCAAAATTGCATCGAGTATTAAAACCTATTGATTTACGAGTACCATTTTCATAATATTCTTCATCAAATTTTGCATCAGAAAATGCTGGATTATTTTTTAATTTAGATGATAAACGATGATAATAAAGCATGTCTGTTGTATCTGTTTTTTGACGAATGATAAATGAATCGGCCTCAGCTTTTGTCATTTTTTTATCGCGGCACAATATTCCATCTTGTTTATGTTTAAGTGAATACAATGCCAAATAATCTTTTACATTCGTTTTTTTATTACTTAATGATGTAAATTGTTTTAACAATTGATTATCGTTCGAAAGAACTTGACCAATTTCTTGATCGGTAATTATTGTTACATCTCCGTTATTAATATTTATCATTTTATCGATGATAATACTCGAATTAGGCGATCCCATTTCACCCGGCAAGTACACAAATTGTTCAAAATAAGAATATAAACCAACAAATTGAAGTAATTCAAAATCGATCTTTTCGCTAATTGTAGGATTTGTTTCATTAACATATATTCGATGTCCATCACAAAAGCCAAATACAGAACCTATTTGTTTTGCTTTTAGTTTATCAATAACTAATCTATATGAAAAATGGCTATTTTCTGGATTAAATTGATCTAAACTTTTATATTCATTAGAATCAATTTTATATGTTAATGAAATTGATGGATTATTGAATTTAAACTCTTCAAAATCTTTATAAATTCCAGGTTTTAAAACAACATTATCGTCAATTATAATCATTTGACCAAATGATTTTGATGCAGAAATAATCAATAAAAACAAGAGTAATCTTTGAATCATCATTCTATAATTTATATGTAATATAAACAGAAATAGCGTATTAGAAATATTAATACGCTATTCTTTTATTTTTGTTAAGTTTATTGGAACTATTTTTTTATTCCTTTTTACTTTAAATATTCAGAGAGTAATTTAAACTCAACCGCAGGTGCTATTCGTTCATATAAAACATTGTAAACTGCAGTTGTAATTGGCATATCAACACCATATTTATCGTTAATATGTTTTATAGAATATGCTGCATAGTATCCTTCAGCAATCATTGTCATTTCTAATTCGGCCGATTTAACCGAATACCCCTTACCTATCATTGCACCAAAAGTACGATTGCGACTAAATTGAGAATAAGCAGTAACAAGTAAATCGCCAAGATAAACTGAATCATTAATATCTCTTTTCAAAGGATTTACCGTTGCAACAAAACGATTCATTTCTTGTATTGCATTCGATATTAAAACCGAAGTAAAGTTATCGCCATAGCCCAAACCATGACAAATACCAGCAGCCAATGCCATAATGTTTTTCATCACAGCTGCATATTCAATTCCTTCAACATCCTCGGAAACACAAACTCTAATAAAGTTGCTTTTTACTATTTCAGAAAATTCTTTAGCAAATACTTGATTTTTAGAACCAACTGTTAAATACGAAAGACGTTCTAAGGCAACTTCCTCAGCGTGACAAGGTCCCGAGAATACTGCCATTCGATTATCATCAATTCCAAATCGTTGTTTTAGATATTCTGAGATAATTAAATTCTCATCAGGAACAATACCTTTGATAGCCGTAACAACCTGTTTACCATCAAAACTTGCAGTAATATTGTTCGACAATCCTTTTACAAATTTCGATGGAATACAGAATATTATAATATCAGAATCTTCAATTATTTCGTTAATGTTATCGTATAATTCAAGTTTCGAAATATCAAATTGAATTGCAGAAAGATACAATGGATTATGCTGATGTTGAAGCATATGACTGATAATTTCAGGCTCACGAATGTACCATTTTAAGGTATCGATATTTTGTAACAATATCTTTGCGATAGCTGTTGCCCAACTTCCACTTCCTATTAATGCAACTTTTTTACTTTCCGATTCCATAAATATCAATTACGAATTATTAATTACGAATTACGTATCCAACTTTCGACATTGGGTTTTAATTCTATTTATTTCACCCAATTAGCAACATCATCCATACTTGGATTCGTGTAACCTAATTGGTTTTTCTTATTGTAACCACACAATTCTTGGTGAAGTTTTGTATGTTTTGTTTCTTGAACTTTTGCTAAAGTAACATATCCTAATTGTTGTAATATGTCTGCCCACTCTTGTGGTATACCTTTCTCGGTATATTTCGAAATATCATCCTTTTGAGCCACTTTTTCTGGCTTCATTTGAGGGAAGAAAAGAACATCTTGAATCGAAACTTGATTGGTCATAATCATAGTTAAACGATCGATTCCAATTCCCATTCCCGATGTTGGTGGCATACCATATTCAAGCGCTCGTACAAAGTCCATATCAATAAACATAGCCTCGTCGTCACCTTTTTGCGATAATTTTAATTGATCCTCGAAACGTTCCAATTGGTCAATTGGGTCGTTAAGTTCTGAATATGCATTACACAATTCTTTTCCATTTACCATTAACTCAAAACGTTCAGTCAAATCGGGATTTGAGCGATGTTTTTTACATAATGGCGACATTTCAACAGGATAGTCGATAATGAACGTAGGTTGAATATATGAACCTTCGCATTTTTCGCCAAAGATTTCGTCAATCAACTTACCTTTACCCATCGATTCTTCAACTTCGATATGTAATTCTTTACAAACACCACGAAGTGCCGTTTCATCCATTCCCGAAATATCAATGCCAGTATGTTCTTTAATTGCATCAAACATGGTAATACGTTTGAATGGACGTTTGAAATTGATGATATTATCACCCAATTGCACTTCTGTTTTTCCATGCAATGCAAGAGCAACACGCTCAATCATTTCTTCGGTAAAATCCATCATCCAGTTGTAGTCTTTGTAAGCTACATAAATTTCCATTACGGTAAATTCTGGATTATGAGTTCTGTCCATTCCTTCGTTACGGAAGTCTTTTGCAAATTCGTACACACCTTCAAAACCACCAACAATTAGACGTTTTAGATACAATTCGTTAGCAATTCTTAAGTATAATGGAATATTTAATGCATTGTGGTGAGTAATAAATGGACGTGCCGATGCTCCACCTGGTATTGGTTGTAAAACAGGAGTTTCAACTTCCAAATAACCTTTTGTGTTGAAAAACTCACGCATAGTATTTACTATTTTTGAACGAGCAATAAACACTTCGCGAACACCTGGGTTTACCACAAGATCGACATAGCGTTGACGATAACGTGCATCAGGATCGCTAAATGAATCAAAAACTTTATCGCCTTGAACTTTTACTATTGGCAATGGACGTACCGATTTACTTAAAACAGTAAATTCACTCACGTGAATCGATTTCTCGCCCATTTGAGTAACAAAAGCATACCCTTTAACGCCAATAAAATCTCCAATATCAAGCAAACGCTTAAATACGGTATTGTACATTTCTTTGTCTTCACCTGGACAAATTTCATCTCTGTTTACATAACATTGAATACGTCCTTCTGAATCTTGAATTTCGATGAACGACGCTTTACCCATCATTCTACGACTCATAATGCGACCAGCTAAGGTAACATTTTGATAATTCTTTTTTTCGGGATCAAAATCGTTGCGGATATTTGAAGAAAAGGTATCAACTTTATATTCGGCAGCCGGATATGGCTCTATTCCTAATTTTCGTAACTCGTCGAGCGACTGACGGCGGATGATTTCTTGTTCACTTAATTGCTGTGCCATTATTTTATCAATGAAATATTCAAAAAAATATGAGGGGCAAAGATAAGAAAAACAATTAATAAAGTTTTGAGTTTTTTCTATTGTGTTTTGTTTATTTTAATCTGTTTTAAAGCATTAAAAAAGGGTGAAAAACTATTGTTCTCCACCCTTCATTTATCTTATCGGGAGTTCTAAAAATCCCATTTTCTACGTTACGCCGTTTTTGTAAAATCCTCATTTACTATAGTAAACTGCGGTTTTACAAAAACGACAAGCCTTGAAAATTGAATTTTTAAATACTCCCTTTTGTAAATACTATTTTAAAGCTTCGATAGCTTCAGATATTTTTCCAAAAATTGCATCAATTTCACCAATACCGTAAACACCTTTGTATTTACCTTGAGCTTCGTAGAAGTCTTTTACTGGGAATGTTTCTTTGTTATAAACTGAAATACGATTTGCAATAATACTACGATCTTGATCGTCAGCACGACCAGAAACTTTACCTCTTTCTAATAGACGAGTAATTAATTCGTTTTCTTCAACTTCAAGTGCAATCATTCCAGAAATTTTCAAACCTTTTTCAGCCATAATTTCATCTAAAGCAGCTGCTTGAGCAGTAGTACGAGGGAAACCATCAAAAATTAAACCTTTAGCCGATTTATTAGCTTCAATTTTATTACCGATCATTCCAATAACAACACTATCAGGAACTAAAGATCCTTTTTCCATAAAAGATTTTGCTTCAAGTCCCAAAGGAGTATTTGCAGCAATTTCTCCACGCAATATATCACCCGTTGAAAAATGAACTAGGCCATATTTTTCAATTATTAACTCTGATTGAGTTCCTTTTCCAGCTCCTGGAGGTCCAAAAAGTACGATATTTAACATTGAATATATATTTAAAATTACATTACTTATTCTTTCAGTTTATATATGTCGGCGTAATTTCTACCTAGCCCGTCATAATCTAATCCATAGCCTACTACAAAATCTTTGGCTATTTCAAATGCTACATATTGCACCGAAATATCAACTTCCAATGCTTCGGGTTTAAGCAGTAAACTTACAATTTTCACATCTTTAGCTCCAAGTTCAAATAACCGATTTCGCATCATTTGCATGGTACGACCGGTATCAACAATATCTTCGATGACAATAACTAAACGACCTTCTATTGATTCATTTAATCCAATTAGTTCCTTAACCCTACCTGTTGAAATCGTTCCTTCATACGATGCGAATTTTACAAAACTAATTTCGCAAGGTTCTGATATATGTTTAAACAAATCAGCAGCAAACATAAACCCACCGTTTAATACACATAAAAATAGAGGTTTATGGCCTGCAACATCTAAACTAAGTTGGTTGGCTATTCGCTTAACCTCTTGTTTTATTTGCAGTTCACTAATAAAAAGAGAAAACTCTTTATCGTGTACTTTTATCACTTTTGACATATCAAAAACAAAGGCGAATTTATGTCTTTTATTTAATTTCATAATGATAATTCAACTAGTTTTTTATATTTGCATATAAATAATTGAATACAACATGTCTACCAAAATCCGTTTACATAGTATCTTTTTAATAATTAGACATTTATTCATTTTTGAATGTTAACATGAAGAATACGATTTATAAAATAGCATTATGTATTTCGGTATTTATTGTACTGTTCTCAAATTCAAGTTTTGCCAAAGCAATTTATAAACCAATAGTAATCAATCATTCAAACAGTTATACTTCAAAAGATTTTGTTATTTGGATATTGGTTATGCTTTCGGAAATAGTAGTTATTTCTGTGATTATTCGACATTTCTTTAAACAAAGAATAAAGAAAAATGCTGAAGAAATTATTGAAAAACAAAAACGAATAGACGAATCGGAAGAAAAATTTAAGTCATATCTCGAACACTCTCCTATAGGAATATTTGTAGTAAATCTTCAAGGCTTTTATACTGATGTTAACGATGCTGCATGCAAAATTACCGGCTATACTCGCGAAGAATTACTTAAAAAAAATATGGCTGAACTTCAACCACCAGAGACTTTAGAAGAAGATTTAAAAGCTTTTCAAAGCATGGTTGAAAATGGAATGGTTCGACGAGATTTTCAAATTATTCATAAAAGTGGCAATAGAATTTGGGCTGAAGTATATGCAGTAAAAATTTCGGACGATGAATTTATTTGTTACGGAGCAAATATCGAAGAAAGAAAAAATGCAGAGTTTTCATCTATTAAACAAACGGAAGAACTTAAAATTGCTAAAGCTAAAGCCGAAGAAAGTGATCGTTTAAAAACCGCATTTTTGCAAAATCTAAGTCACGAAATTCGCACACCACTCAATGCAATTATGGGATTTGCACAAATTTTACCGGAATTTTATAACGATGCAGATTCATTAAAAAAATATTCATCAATAATTAAAAATAGAGGTGACGATTTATTGTCTATGATTAATGATTTGTTGGACATTGCAAAAATTGAATCAGGTCAAATTACGGTTCAATATGAGATTCAAACACTTGACAATATTTTCAATGATTTAAAAGAATATTTTACTGGAATAAAAAAACGCATCGATAAAGAACATGTAGAAATTATCTTTGAATGCAATGAAATTTTTAGACATAAATACATTTTTATTGATAGAATTAAAACCAGACAAATTCTATCGAACCTTATTCATAACGCATTAAAATTTACTGATACAGGAAGTATAAGTATTTCTGTAAAATCGATAAAAAACGAACTACATTTTGAGGTTAAAGATACTGGTATCGGAATTTCGGAACAAAATATTGATGCTATTTTTGATAGATTCACTCAAGTACAAAGTACTGGCAAAGCTCATATAGGTTCGGGACTTGGTCTTGCCATTGTAAAAGGTTTGTTGCATAATTTACAAGGAGAAATTACTGTATCTTCTATCCCCAACGAAGGAACAACGTTTTCATTTTGGTTTCCTTTTAAAGAAAACAATATTGTGTAATTCCAAACAGAACTTTTAAAAGAAAATAAATTCTACTATTTTTGCAGAAACTAAAATAATATGAAAGCACAAGTAAGTATAATAATGGGCAGCACATCGGATATGCCTGTAATGGAAGCTGCAGCAAAGTTTTTAAACGACATGAAAATTCCGTTTGAAATAAATGCTCTTTCAGCTCATCGCACACCTGAAGCTGTTGAGACATTTGCAAAAAACGCTGAAGAAAATGGAATAAAAGCAATTATTGCTGCTGCTGGAATGGCCGCACATTTACCTGGTGTTATTGCTTCAATGACTACACTTCCGGTAATTGGTGTTCCAATTAATGCATCGTTAAGTGGTTTAGATGCTTTACTTGCAATTGTTCAAATGCCTCCTGGAATTCCAGTTGCAACTGTTGGTGTAAATGCTGGATTAAATGCTGGAATACTTGCAGCACAAATTATTGCACAATCAGACGAACGAGTAAAAGCCGATTTGAAAGTTTACAAAGAAACATTAAAAGACAAAATCATAAAAGCAAACAACGAATTGCAAAGCATTAAATTCGATTATAAAACAAACTAAAAACAACAATTTGCGTTCGTTACTTGCTCTTTTTAATAAGATTTTTTTATTGTTCTTGGTATCGTCGGAACTATTTGCTTCGGACGATACTCCAAGAGCTTTTTATTCAATTCCCTCGCATACTATAATCAATTCGGAGCGAGCTTACAATCCTATTTCAGGAATTGCCCCCATTTCATTAAACGAAAATAACATAGGACTAACCTACTCCAATCGTTTTCTTATGAAAGAAAACAGTTCTGTTGTAGGTTTTGGTTCTTATAAATTGAAACAAGTAAGTCTTGGTTTATTCGCCAACTATTTTGGTAATCAAGCATATTGGTATTCATCGCAAAGTTTTTTATTGAGTAAAAAGCTGAATGATAAACTAGCTTTAGGAATTTCATTTTCGCATACAATAGTAAATCAAGGTTCTGAATATAAAGCTATTCATCAATATACTCCCTCAATTGGGTTAAGCATTTTACCTTTTCCAAACTGGAAAATATCTTCGGTTCTTCGAAACATATCTCATAATAAAAAAACGAGCTACGGAAGTAATGATTTTGCTATCGGTATATCATATATAGCTAAAAACATAAGTATCCACACACAAGTTGAGAAAATGCAAAACACAAAATCGCAATTTGATATAATGGGTGAATATAATATCAATAAGCGAATTTATTTTCTATTGAGAGCATCAACGGGTTATGAACCAATAAGCATAGGAGCCGAAGTCCGATTGTCGGGAATTTCGCTACTCTTTTATTATTCATACCATACATACTTGGGTTCATCTCCAGAACTAAGCATGTATAAAAACTGGTAGATCTCCATTTAATTTATACTTTTACATCATAAAATTTATAGTATGAGCGATAAATCGTCATTAAAGATAGTTTACATGGGTACTCCTGAATTTGCAGTTGAACCTTTAAAACAATTAGTTGAACAAAATTTTAATGTTGTAGCTGTTGTAACGGCTATTGATAAACCAGCAGGTCGTGGTCAAAAGTTAAGTTTTTCGGCTGTAAAAGAATATGCTTTATCGCAAAACATACCAGTTCTTCAACCCGAAAGTTTAAAAAACGAGACATTCTTAAATGAACTTGCAGCATTTAATGCTGATTTGCAAATAGTTGTAGCTTTTAGGATGTTGCCCAAAGTTGTTTGGGATATGCCAACCAAAGGAACATTTAATTTACATGCATCATTATTACCTCAATATAGAGGTGCAGCACCCATAAACTGGGCTATAATAAATGGAGATACAGAAACGGGTGTAACAACATTCTTTATTGAAGAACAAATTGACACTGGAAATATCATTTTTCAAGAAAAAGTTACGATTGAACCAATTGACAATATTGGTAGTTTGTATGAAAAGCTTATGACAATAGGTGCATCGTTAGTTATAAAAACGACTAATGCAATTATTGTAGATGAAATAAAACCTATTCCTCAAGCCAATATACCTGTTGAAAATTTACGTCCAGCACCAAAAATTAATAAGGAAACGTGTAAAATAAACTGGAATACTGACACTGAGTCGATTCACAACTTAGTTAGAGGTTTTTCCCCGTATCCAGCTGCGTGGACTGAACTTGTTTTAGGTGAATTAAAAACCACGGTTAAAATCTTTTCAACAACGTTTGAAAAAGATTTACATAGCATAAAACCAGGCTCAATTATAACTGATTCAAAGCATTACATCAAGGTAGCATGTAGTGATGGATATATTAGTATAACGGACCTTCAACCTGCAGGAAAGAAAAGAATGGATATTGTTTCATTTCTTAATGGCCACAAAATCAACGCTGAAGAAAGATTCGAATAAAGTTTTCAACAGTGAACTAACAATCAATCGTTAGTAACCATTGTAACAAATAACGTTTTGGCTGATTATCTTTGTCAAAATGATTTTTTAAAATGGCGGAATATAAGAAAAAGCAACAACCTCTAGGAACCCAGATATATAACGAACTTGGGAAGGTTCCACCAAACGCAATTGATATAGAAGAAATAGTACTTGGTCAGTTAATGATTGAGCCTGATGCTGCTATTTTGGTTATGGATTTATTAAAACCAGAATGTTTCTATAAAGATGCGAACCAAAAGGTTTTCACTGCTATCCGTAATTTAGCAACTCGCGAAGAACCAATCAACATGATGACGGTTATTGAAGAGTTACGAAAAAAAGAAGAACTTGAAAAAGTAGGTGGTGCATTTTACATCACCAATCTTACACAAAAAGTTTCATCGGCAGCTGCTATTGAATATCATGCAAAAATCATTGCTCAAAAATTCATTCAACGTGAATTGATTCGTGTTTCTTCGGAAATTCAAAACAAAGCTTTCGATCCAGAAATGGACGTATATGACCTAATCGACTTTTCCGAAAATGAGCTTTTTAAAGTTGCAGAAAGTCGTCTAAAGAAAGAGTCAACTCCCATTTCCGATTTGATAAAAGAAGCAATCAAAAACATTGAAGAAGCAGGAAAACGCGATGATGGTTTAAGTGGAATTCCAACAGGATTTACTAAAATTGACCGTGTCACATCTGGACTTCAAGCATCCGATTTAATTATTATTGCTGCACGTCCTTCTATGGGAAAAACAGCATTTATTCTTTCGATGCTTCGAAACATGGCTGTTGACCACAATATTCCAGTTGCAATGTTTTCTCTGGAGATGTCGAACATTCAGTTAGTAATGCGTCTTATTGTAAGCGAAACTGAACTTGAACATGGAAAAATTAAAAACGGAAAATTAACAACCGAAGAATGGGCAATACTCGAGGAACGAACAAAATCTTTGCTTGCTTCGCCAATTTATTTGGATGATACTCCTGCCCTTTCAATATTTGAATTCCGTGCAAAATGTCGTCGTTTACATCAAAAGCATAAAATTAAATGTGTATTTGTCGATTATTTGCAGTTGATGAATGCTCCAAACTCTGGAAGTCGTGAGCAAGAAATTAGTACCATTTCGCGTCAGTTGAAAGCCATTGCAAAGGAATTGGAAATACCCGTTATTGCACTGTCACAGCTTAACCGTTCGATAGATAAAACGAACGAATATCGTCCTCAACTTTCAAACTTACGTGAATCAGGAGCGATTGAGCAAGATGCTGATATTGTAGCATTTATTCACCGTCCTGAATATTATAAAATTACCGAAGATAGTGAAGGAAATAGCACTATTGGTATGGCCGAAATCATCATTGCAAAACATCGTAATGGTGCTTTGGAAGATATTCAACTTCGATTTGAAAAAGAATTCGCAAAATTCACCGAAAACTTCGATGGTATTTTACCTACAAGCCTCAGTGACATAACCTTTGGCGACAAACCTAAAGTTAGTTTCCCATCGAAAATGAACGCAGAAAACACATCTTTTACAAATGATTCGGTTCTTATAGAATCGTTTCCAACTACAAATTTTAATCCATTAGATGCACCATTTTAATAAATGAAAATCTTAAAATATATACTTTTCGTTCTCGTATTATTCCCTAAACTTGTTTCGGGCTTTGGCTTTTTAATTCCAATGGACGAAAAGCAAAAAGACCATTTAAAAGCTTATGGAATCTGCTATTGGGCTTTACAAAATTCTGTTGAAGCTAAATGGTTATTGAATTATCGTGGTGGAAGTTTTTTGCTCGATTATCGTTCGGAACTAAAAACAGAATGCGATATCAGAGGTGTTTCGTATGAAATAATTGCAGATGCTCAAGTAAATGCTATTATTTCTGAAATTAGCCAACCCGAAGTTAATATGGACATTGTAAAGCTCGAAAAAGCTCCTAAAATGGCTGTTTATTCTCCCAAAGATAAATTACCTTGGGATGATGCTGTAACTTTAGGATTAAAGTATGCTGAGATTCCTTATGATGTTATTTATGATGAAGAAATAGTAAAAGGTGCGCTCAAAAAATACGATTGGCTTCACATGCATCACGAAGATTTTACAGGTCAATACGGTAAATTCTATGCTAGCTATCACGGTGCACAATGGTATATCGACCAAGTTGCAAATGCCGAAGCTATGGCAAAATCTTTAGGTTTTACAAAAGTTTCGCAATTGAAATTGTTTGTTACAAAATCGATAAAAGAATTTGTTCGCAATGGAGGTTTTTTATTTTCAATGTGCTCGGGAACCGATTCCTTCGACATTTCTTTAGCTGCTGAAAACGACGATATTTGCGAAAGTATGTTCGATGGAGATGCCGCAGATCCTAATCAACAATCAAAACTTGATTTTTCAAAATGTTTGGCATTTACCAATTTCAAACTTGAAACAAACCCAATGGTTTATGAATTCTCGAACATAGATGTAACAGATACTCGTAAAGTTCCTCAAGATCAAGATTTCTTTACATTATTTGAATTTTCCGCCAAATGGGATCCCGTTCCTTCAATGCTTTGTCAAGACCATACGAATATGATTCCTGGTTTTATGGGACAAACAACAGCCTTTAACAAAGATGTGATAAAATCGGATGTAATAGTAATGGGTGAATTAAAAACAGCTAACGAAGCTCGTTACATTCATGGCACTTTAGGAAATGGAACGTGGACATTCTTCGGTGGTCACGATCCCGAAGATTATCGTCATTTTGTGGGCGATCCACCAACAGAATTGGCAAATCATAAAAACTCACCAGGTTATAGATTAATTTTAAATAACGTATTATTTCCAGCGGCAAAAAAGAAGAAACAAAAGACGTGATTTTTAGTTTTTACAGTATTAAGTATTAATTCTTTTACAGATTATGGAACTCAAAAACTCTTATTTACATTGCTCTTCATTACAAAGACTTGTGGTATTAAATGATTCTATTGATTCATTTCAAACAGTAAAACCACATCACTTGCCTAGTTTGCTACAAAAAAAGCAAGCAACTGAAATTTTCCAATCACCTAGAGATAGAAAAGTTGATCAAAGAAAATTGAATCAACGATTTGGGTTCAACAACTAAATTATTTAAAAAAAGCTGTATTTATTAATGTAAGGTTGATTTACATTTTTTTCTTTCGCACTGAAAGTGCAATTACCCAGTTTTCCGTAGCGTGTTAATAAGCATGGGTTCGGCATGGCGTCCTCGCTATGTCGTGATACATTGGCTTCCAGCCATATTTGAAAAAGCAATTATTTAAACCAAAATAATTACTAATTAACGTGAGTTCGATGTAAGAAACGTTGTATTTTATTGTATTTCAATCACGGAGTGATTATATATTTATAGGAAGACGTTTTCAATAACAATCTCGTCCCTTCGGGACGAAATAATTAATAAAAATTAATTTTCTATAAATATAGCAAACCTAAAGGCTTGCCATAAAACGTATAATACCGTTAATAATAGTTCGTTATAGTTATTTCTTACATCGAACTCACCTTAATTATGACTATGGGCAACTTTTTAATGAATAAAAGCTGGAAGCCATTGTAAATCTGCACAGAGAGGAAGCCATGCTGATCGCAGTTGAATAAGCTACTATGAACGGAGAAATTGGCGAAATAAAATAATAAATGGTGCAATATTTTTAAAGGCTCTAACATCAGCAATGTGAAAAACATTTATCTTTGTCGCCGTTTCATTAATACCGAAAGATATTAATGAAACAAAAGAAAATGAACAAATGCACACAACATGAATATCCGAGCAAAAATCTCAACAAAAATGTTTTTAGCAAATTTCCATGTTTTACAAAAATAGATTTGTTCCTGATATTGCGGGTATTGAGTTGTTATGTGCCAAGTTAAAAAAACGAAAATTGAAACAATAACCCTTTTTATATAAAGATGAAAAAAATATTATCAACTATGATAATTCTTCTAGGATTATTTGTTGCCAATGCACAAACTGTTACTTATGATGATTTTAAAAGTCTAATACCATATTTAAAAACAGAAGATTGGAAATCCGCTTTTAATGAATCTGCAAAACTTTTAAAATCTGCAAAGAAAGATACTTCTGAGTTTAAAGCTATTGTACTATATATAAATATTTTTTCAGCATCTGGTATGGTTGTAAATGGAAATATGTCATATAGAGACCTTGAAAAAAATGTAACAAAATTTGTTGGTCAGAAAATTATTATGTCTTCTCATCCTATGACAACTCGTGAAGGAGCTTTAAGACAAACTAAATTTTCAATTACAGATACAACTAATGAAGCTTTTACTTCTGCTACAAATGCTAATGAAACAAATATCTTGTGTTTTGAAAAGTTTATATTCAAAGACAAGATTGATATATCTAATTTCACTAATAAGACTTTAGTCCGTTGTGGAGGGATTCTTGATAAAATTGAAACAAATCCTAATAAATCAATGATTTGGATTTTACGTTTAACAGTAACTGATGCGTTTGTAAGAAAAACTAATTAATGACTTTTAAATTAAATAAAAAGTAAGCACTAAAACTACGTAAGCCATTAGCAAGGCTTCGTCGCAGTTCGCATCATCGGTTCACGCTTAACATGAATACTAAATAATTATAAAGAATAACAAACAACTAACAATTTAACTTAACTTAATGTATTATGAAAAAACAACTTATTTATTTCTTGCTAGGTTTTAGCATTCTTTCATTTAATTCTTGTAAAAAAAGTGATGATGTTACGCCATCTTCTAATAGTGGCTCAAAAGAACATTATATGCCTTTAACAGTTGGAAATACGTGGACGTATAATTCGGCATCAAAAGGAGAATACACCAACACCATTACTGGAACTAAATCAATAAACAACAAGGCGTATTTTATATTAACCAACTCAGCTTCCACTGCAGCTACAGGTTATATGCGCTACGATGGCAATAAATTATATTCAAGTTCAACGGTTCAAGGAAAAGACATAGAATTATTGATGCTTGATGAAGATGCTACTGAAGGTAAATCGTGGCTTGCCGGGATTATACCTATGACAATGACAGGTTATTATTCATATAATGTAAAATATACTTGTACATTGGTTCAAAATCTTAAATCATATACCGTTAATGGAAAAACGTATAGCGATATAAAAGTTTTAAATTTCAAAACTACTATCGAAAACTTTGAATTAGGAACGGTCTATACATCAATGTATAGTGGAGAGGAATTAGAAACAGTTAAAACAGAATTGTTTGGTACATTTCAAGCAACTACAGTTAATCAAACTCAGTATTATTCAAAAGGAATTGGTTTTGTGTATCAAGATTCTGAAGAAGTGTCTTCGTTAGGTACTAATTTATTAAGTTATACCATAAAATAAGACTCAGTCAAATATTTTTTTTATTTAATTATAGTATTGGGGCAGTTGGTTGATATTGAAATATACCACTGCCCTTTTATTTAACAACCATATTGCATTGTTTGTTGTTTTAATATCCCCATAAGTGTACTACAGAACACTTGCGGGAGCAGGGTTCTATCAGGTCGAAACCCTAAATCAATAACAGAATCCCGAGGCGTTGCCATCGGGCTAAATTAAATTAGGCTTTCAGCCATTTACTATACTTCCATTAAAAACAATGTTGTGTTGACTCAATATTTTGCATAAAAATATAAAAACAATGAGCTTTACTACTAATTCATATCTCTTTTTATAGAAAACAACAAGCTTTTACTATAAAAGAAATAGATGTTCATACTAAAGCTTGTTCTTTTCTTATAAAAGGACAAGCTTTCATATCTTTTATAGTTTCTTTTCTAGAAAAGTATCAAAGTTTATTCCAATAACGGTTATTGTTGTAATAATAAGAACTTGTTTTATTACTTTATTTAGTATAATCAATAACATGTAAATAGAATAAATAATAATCTTTCTAAAAAGTCCATTTATATAAAATAGTTGTGGGTTTGCTGTTAAGGTATTTGATTGTGATTTCTATTTACAAAAGAAAAATGATGTAAACAAAATTTAGGTTATTGCTAAGTTAGCATTAATTTTAAAAAGACATATGGAAATTGACGAAATAGCAAAACTTGATTCATTTATCCTTGAGACTTACAAAGTTTTAAAACCTTTTGAGAATTTGAAAATCTCATCAAAATCGATAAAATATCTAATTAATAATAGTTATAGAACTTATGATATTTTAATCTCTATTAATTGTATATGTAGTAACATTAAGAATTTAAGTGAGATTGAACACCCACTTGGTATATTATTACGTTCAGGATTATATGACTTTATTAATTTTCAATTTTATTCAAATAAATGTATTACAAATGAGATATTAGATTCAACAAAATTTGAAAATGAAATTGAAGAATATTTAAAAGGACATTTTAATAGCATGGCCAAAAATGATGTTATAATGGAGACTTATAAAAGTATTTTAGAATTTAAGAGTGATGGAAAATTAAAAGAATATAAAACACTTGGTGTTTTGAAAGAAGGTAGAGATTTTGCAAATCAAAAGAAACTTAACTATTTGCATTCCGCAATTGACAGTTGGGAATGGTACTCAAAATACGAACATTATGGATTTTTTACATATGATATGTTGAATGACGTTGAAGGGAATAAAAATAGAATATATGAATCTATTAAGATTTTGTACTATAACGTTTATTTGACAATGTTAGCAATTCACAGCATTGATTCAACACTGATAAATTTACTAAAAATCGAACCAATTGAAGATATCATACTAAATAAAACAAAAAACTAATGCTAACATGCAGACAAACATAAACTTACGATTCTTTGTAAGTGACGGTTCTACAATAGCTTTGGGCATTGTCTCGGGCGATAAGAAGTCGCTCCGCAAACCGTGCCGTTACGTCCTGCAACTCGTTAGGCAAAATAATGAAAAGACACATTTCCATATTATTTATAATATTTTCCTGTTCAAATTTATTTGGACAAGACCTTCCCCATTTTTTTAGTTCTGAAATTGGAAAATCTATTATTACTAAATATTCTGTTAAAAAATTAAAAATAAATAGAAAATATCAAAGGTTCATTTTCAGACAAAAGTCACAAAGGAGTGCTGAATTTGAATTTGATAAACAAGCTAATGTTATTAGAGAATATTGCTATTTTAAAGACAGTATCGATAATATAACGATATACAAATTTGATAATAAAAACAATTTAACAGAAAAGTGTTTTTATTGTAATACTCAAACTCAACAATGTGATAATTTCATCTTTCTCAATAAAAATCTCATTGAAGAAAATACTTTTTATGGTTGGCATACTTTAAACAAATATAATAGTTTAGGTACATTACTTGAAACGTTTACTTTTAACGATAAGATTGTAAGAAAAAATAAAGGAGATAGTATTACTTATGCTAATCGAAAAACAAATTTTCAAAACTACTATGACAAGAAAAATAGACTCATTAAAACAATTGCAACAGGATACGTATCTTATACTATAATTTATGACACACTTGGACGATGCATTCAAGAAGATGGAATTTTCGTGACAAATTATTATTACAATAATTTAAATCAACTAATAGACATTAAAATTACTGATAAATATAATTCTAATCAAAATGATACTTATAAATTTTATTACAATAAACAAGGTAATTGTATAAAAAAGATATATTTACAAAAAGACGAATTTGGAAAAAACATAAAAAAGGAATTTACAAATTATAGGTATAACAAGAATGGTCTTTTAAAAAAGATAGTAATAAAAAAAGAAAAAGGTAATGAATATCATATTTTCACATATGACAAATTGAAATGGTAGTATCCCCTCGCTACCGCGCGAATCCTTTCGCGTGGAAATTTAAAACTGTTCATTATCATATAACTATTATATTATCAACATTCCCTATAAATATTTTTCTACTCTAGAAACGAAGCCTTCTTCAAAATTCAATAAGTTTGTTGTCTTGTCTCAAAACAGCTAATTCAATGATTATTTCTTACAATGATAAATGTTTATATTTATTCAATGATTGATCTTTAATACCACACGAAAGGATTCGTGCGGTAGCATAGAAACATTGAGTACAAATGAATTCATTTGTACTCAATATTTAAAAACAAAAAAGACGCACTTACATGCGTCTTAATAATCAATTATCGAGTAAACCTTGAATACTATATCTTTTCGATATCAGATTTTTTCAACCATCCTACCGTACCATTGCTAAGTTTAATTTTAACCCAACCTGCAACAGTTTCTTCTACATTTACCTTCAATCCTTCGTGAATTAAGAATAAGTCGGTTCCTGCATCATCTGGTGAGCTTTTAGCGGTAACCGATGGATTGAGAACAATAGCTGCAGTACGAACATTAATTCTATCCTTTTGAATAGATGAAAACCATAATCCTATTGCTGAAAAAACAATTAAGCCCATTGCAAGTCCAAAAAAAGTTCGTTTTGACGAAACTGAGTTTGCAAAAAAGAATAGAAACATCAAAGTCATAGCACCAATAAATAAGAACAATGCTAATAATGACCATGCATTTGATGAAATAACTCCAGCAATAAACTTCATCCAATTAGTAAAGAAGAATTCTGGAATAACATCTAACTTATCAACCTGACGAGCACGAGCAACCTCTAGATTAAATTTTATATCTTCATTATTCGGATCTAATAATTGAGCTCGTTCAAAGAACAAAATTGCTCTAACAAAATCGTTTGTTTTGAAATAAGCACATCCAATATTATAATATAATGTAGATGAAACAAATCCGCTTTTATTTAAAGCTAAATAAATTGGTAAAGCTTTGTCGAATTGTTTTTTTGCATACAAATCGTTAGCATTTTTCAAAGAATCGTTAGCATTTGAGGCAAACAATTGTGTTGCCGTAAAAAAGAATGCTATAATTGCGATTACGTAAATCGATATTTTATTTCGTTGCATATTACAAAACCCTTTCAAATTCATTAATCAAAAATTCAGCTTCGGTATATAAATCTTCTTTTGATGTTTGAGCTGCAGATGGAGCAAAACGAGCAAATTCACATAGATCAAGCAGTTTTACTAATCGTTGTCCCAATTCAACATTAATACCTTTTTTATTCAATGATTCAACAACAGTATCTTTTGTCAATTCCGAAACTGGAATACCAAGTTTATCGCTCATATATCCCCAAGCTGCTTTCATAACTTCCTCGTAAAACGCTGCATCTTTATTATCTCTAATATATTGTGCAGCTAATTTTAAACGCGTACGCGACACTTTATTTGCCTTTTTACTACGTACATTTTTCCAGTTACTATTTTCCTTAATTTGTTTCCGACGAACAATTACTATTACTAATAATCCAATAACTGGCAGTAAAAACAAAATCCACAATAATACACTTCCGAGTAAAAAGCTTGATTGTTTTACAAGAGTTCCATCTTCTGTATTAATATAACGGATATCACTTCCCAAGAACTTAACATCTTCTTTAGAATATCCTTGAACAACTGCTCCTTGATTATCAGTAGCACTACCCTTTTCTACGTTTATTACAAATTCGTCAGACGAGAGCTCTTTATATTTTTGTGTTTTTACATCGAAATATGCAAACTTCACAGCAGGAATTGTAAATGTTCCTGAATGGCGTGGAATTACTAGATATTCCCATGTTTTAGATCCCTCTGATCCCGAAGTTGTATTCTTAATATCAGAACTTAATTTAGGTGTATACGATTCAAAATCGGCAGGAAAAGTAAGTTTAGTATGATCAGCCAATTTCAAATTTCCAGTTCCATTGATTTTTAATTTTAATGTTATAGCTTCGTTTGCTTTAACTTTGGTTTTATTAACTCCAACAGATAATCCAAATGAACCAACAGCTCCACTAAAACTCGCTGGAGCACCTGCTGGAAGAGGTTTTACCATAACGATAGTTGCTGGTGTTGTTAATTTTTTTGATGCTTCATCATAGACATATTGACCAAAGAAATCTCGACCAACAGGTTTACCATAGAAGGTTTCAACCATAAATGGATCTATCGTCAATTTTCCACTCATTTGTGGATATAATAGAACCTTTTTGAATAAACCAGCATCGTAAACTTGACCATTAATAGCTTCTCTATTTAATGATATTTGAGTTGGTTCCTCAATTACTTGCGAGAAAAATCCGGTAAATGATGGGAATTTAAATTCGCCAAAACGAGAAAGTCTTAATCCCGATTTAGGTTTTACATAAATCTTAATTGTTGCAACAATCGGTTCTCCTTGATAAACACTTTTAGTACTTAGATCAACACGTACAAAAATATTATCATTCCCAATACTGTTATCGTTCGTACTTTGCATTTTTTGTTGTTGCTGGGGAGCAGAATTTCCTCCACTACCTTTAACAACCTGAATCATTACCTGATTACTTTTATATACCTTTCCATTTACAGTGATTTGGGCTGGTTTAATGGTAAAAGTTCCTTCGCGAACGGCTTCCATTACATAGGTAAACTGAAGCGACATGCTTTGACTCATTTTACCATTCATAATAGACATACTGGTACTTTGCGAAGTACTTGGACCAGACAAAATATTAAAATCGGGCATTGGCGATGCTCGGAAACCAGAACCCTCGGCATTAACAGTAAAAGTTAATGTAAATCGTTCGCCAACCGAAAGTACTCTTTCAGCAGATGCTGTAAAACTCACATTTTGTGAGAATCCTTGTAGCATTATACTACAAAGAATTATTGTTATAAAATGTTTTATCTTCATGGAAAAACTGCTTTTATATTTTTGCAAAAATACTATTTATCTTAGTACTTCTAACGAATTAAGATTAATTACCACGCTTTTTCTATTTTCACACTTCTAGCCTTTGTTTTAGGCTGTTCTTTCATTTTTTCGAGCGTCTTTTTTTCATCTTGTTGCATTGCATCAAGCATTCTGTCAGCATCTTCCTTGCTCAACTTATTTTGTTGAGGCTGAGGTTGCTGTTTTTGTTGCTGATCTTGCTTCTTTTGATCGTCTTTATTCTTATTCTGATCTTGTTTCTTTTCGTCTTGCTTATCTTTTTTATCTTTATCCTTATCTTTATTTTTATCCTTCGAATCGCCACCTTTTCCACCATTATTCTTTTTACCTTTAACTAATGCAAGGTTATATTTGGTGTCCAAATCTTTAGGATTATTACGTAATGCCTTTTTATAAGCATCTTCAGCTTCATTGAGTTTGCCCATTTTGTAATAGCAATTCCCAATATTATGATAGACACTTGCTAAACGCATTTTGTCTTTTTCGTTATTGGCTAAATAGCTTAGCTCTTTCAATGCATTTTCGTATTTCTTTTGTTGATAATACGAATCGGATAAATTGAAGCGTGCTTTAAACGAATTGGTATTTTTATCGAGAGCAGCAAGATAATCAACCTGTGCATCTTCATATTTCTTTGAAACATACTTGTCGTTCCCCTTACGAATGAGGGAATTTTCTTCTTGTGCAAAGACCTTTATACCGAGCATAAAAGACAAGCCAATTATGAAAACTAAGTTCTTCATTTTTTTTATAACTAATATTAAATACAATTGCACAAAGTTTAATTGCAATAGATCTTATTAAAATAAATAATCTACAGCTGAACGTTTTTCAACTACTGTTTTTACAAAATCAACAACTTTTAAATGCTCTGGATGATTAGCATATAAATCTAAATCTTCCCAAGTTTTAAACTCACTAATTAAAATAACATCATCGCAATTTGCTGGTGCTTGTTCCGATTTTACTTCAACTTTTAAACTTACGATTGTAGGTACTTTTCCAACTAAATCTTCGAGCATTTCTTTCATTGTCGAAATGTTCTCAGCTTTCGATTTACCATTTACTTCGTCTTTCAATTTCCAGATTACAATATGCTTTACCATTTTTTACATTTTTATGCAAGGACAAGTCGTGACTTGTCCTTTACGATTAATTATTAATTAACTTTTTGTTTTAATATCAAATATTCTAATGCGTTTCAATAATTTATTTCTTCGTTCAATAACAATTAATTCTAGAATTAAGAGTAGAATTGCTATAGCAACAAAGATTTGAAATTTCTCATCATAATCGGTATAGATTTTCGATTCGATATCTGTTTTGTTCATCTTGTTAATTTCGTTGTAAAGCACATCTAAACCTGCACTTGAGTTTGATGCACGAACATACATTCCCTTGCCCGATGCTGCAATTTCTTTTAGCATCTGTTCATTGATTGTAGTTACAACCACATTTCCTTGATTATCTTTTAAATATTCATTGCTATTGGGTGAAATTGGTATTGGACGTCCTTCAGGCGTACCCATTCCTATTGTGTGAACAATAATTCCTTTATCGGCACAATCTTTTGCTTTTGCAACAGCATCGTCCTCATGATTTTCACCATCAGAGATTACAATAATTGCTTTTCCTACTTGCGATTCTTCGGTAAATGAATTTAACCCTAAATCTAATGCTTTACCAATTGCAGTTCCTTGCTCTTCAATGAAGTTTGGTTTAATTGTATTCAAGAAAAGCTTTGCAGCTCCATAATCAGCTGTCATTGGCAATTGAGTATAAGCATCGCCAGCAAAAATGATAATTCCAATTTTATCGTTTTGCATTTGCTCTATTAACTTGAGGATTGCCATTTTTGAACGTTCCAAACGGTTTGGAGCAATATCTTCGCATTTCATACTATTCGAAATATCAAGAGCAACCATTACCTCAACACCACGTCGTTTTACTTTTTCAAGTTTTGAACCAAATTGAGGACGAGCCAATGCTATAACTATCAGCACAAATACAGCTAGCGATAGTATGAATTTTATTACCAAACGAACGATTGAAACTTCGGGCATCAAAGCAGAAATAATTGCCAAATCACCAAACTTTTTAATGGCTCTTTGTCTTATAATTAATGCTAAAATAAATAGTAAAACAAATACGGGCAACGACCATAATGCCATCAAATATGCGGGATGTGCGTATCTAAACAATTCCATTATTTTAATGCTTTAAGGTATATTTCTAAATATTGTATATTTTAATAATAAGCTTAAGAAAATCAATATTGATGCAACTAATACATACGCAAAAAACTCTTCGTTTTTCTTTGAATATTGTTGTATTTCGACTTTCGATTTTTCGAGTTTATCTATTTTTTCATAAATAGTTTGTAATTTTTTTGTCGATTCAGCTCTATAATATCCTCCACCAGTTGTGCGAGCTATTTCTTTCAACAATACTTCATCGATTTTGACTGGTATGTTTTGATATTGTTTTCCATAAGGTGTATCGAACGGATAAGGAGCCATACCTTCTGTTCCGATACCAATTGTGTAAACACGAATATTATATTTCTGAGCTATTTGAGATGCCGTTTGTGGATCAATATCTCCTTGATTATTTTCCCCATCGGTTAAAAGAATAATAACTTTACTCTTTGCATCACTATCGCGTAAACGAGTAATTGCATTTGCCAAACCTAAACCAATAGCTGTTCCATCGTTTATTATTCCACATTTAACATCTTTAAACAAGTTTAATAATACTGCATGGTCAGATGTTATTGGACATTGTGTAAAACTTTCACCACTAAAAGCAACAAGCCCTATTCTATCGTAAGGACGCCCCGAAATAAATTGTTTTGCAACATTCTTTGCTGCTTCAAGTCGATTTGGTTTTAAATCTTCGGCAAGCATTGAACTCGAAACGTCTTGAGCAATTACAATATCAATACCAAATGTGGTAGAATCGGCCCAACTTTTCGATGACTGTGGACGTGCTAAAGCAACAATAAGTAATACTAATGCAACAATCTTCAGTACAAAAACAGAATGACGAAGATAATTTCGCCAAGTAAAAGGCAATTGGCTATACTCACGTAACGAAGAAACCTGTATTGATGCATAGTCACGATTTCCTCTCCAAATATACCATACAACTAATGGTATTATTATAAGTAGGAGCCAGAAATATTCGGGATTAGCCCATGTAACATTCATATTTCAATTATATTTTAAAATATTCTAAACTTATTCTTTTGACTCAGTTTGTTCTGTTTCGATTACCGTATTTTCGACTATCGTAATTGTTTTAGTAACAAACTCATAAGCATATTTATAACTCATCATATTTTCGTTTTCGATAGGCTCATATTTTGCAAATTTTGCTAAGTCGGCTATCGTCAATAATTGCTTTAATTGACCAAACAATTCTGCATTTATAAATTCAGAGTTTCTAAAGATATCGAGTAATTCGTCAGTTGTCAATTCTAATGCGTTGATTGCGAATCGTTGTTCAATATATGCTCTTACAATATCACTCAATCGACTATGATATTCTTTTAGACTTCCTTTTTGAACCAAATCGTCTTGTTTTAAACGTTCTAATTCGCGGAAAGCAATTGTGTGAGCAGGTTCCAATTCTTTAGCAGTAGTAGCATCAACATCTTTATTAAAGAATTTCCATAAGAAATACACCAAAATTGCAATTATAAATAAACCAAGAATCAACCAACGTAACCATGGCCAAACTTCAGCCCATTCTATTGGTGCTGTGTAAGGAGCTTTTATATCCTTCACATCTTTTGCTGTATCTACTTTTAAGGTATTTACATACAATGATATTGGATTTGCAAACATCGAATCTTTACCATCGATTATAAATGGTCCAACTTTTAAAACATAACTTCCACTATCGAATGACGTGATAGTATATTTTTGTTGAAGTACCATTACTTTATCATCGCTTGATATAGTATCAATTTTTGATCGCTGAACAACCTCTACATTCTTTTGAAGTGTATCGGTATAACGAGGAAAAACAACTTCTTTCCTACCCTTAGGAACGGTAACTTTAAGTATCAATAATGTTTGATCACCAATTATCAATTTATTAGAATCGAGCGAAGTTTCAATGCTTAAACTTTGAGCATTTGCATTGAGTATACCTAAAAACAATAAACCGATTATCAATTTTCTTTTCATAGTCTGTGTCTATCCTTATCTATGTTTGAATAATTTCATGAGTGGAACAATATAATCGCCATCGGTTGGAAGTTTTGCCACATCTACACCACATCGTTTAAATGTTTCGTCAATTTTTACTACTGCTTCACGGGCTTTTTGTGCATATGTATAACGAACAGCTTTGCTTGATGTGTCTACCCACGTTTCGGCACCTGTTTCTGCATCCTTTACACGAACCAATCCCATTGAAGGTAATTCTTGTTCGCGTTTATCGAATACATGTAATGCAATGATGTCATGCTTTTTATTTGCAATCGATAGAGCATCGTAAAATGGTTTGTCGATAAAATCGGAAATGACAAAAGCTGTACAACGTTTCTTAATTAAGTTTGTTAAATGACGTAGTGCTTCCGACACATTTGTTCCAGTACTTTTAGGTTCAAAACCTAGTAATTCTCGAATGATACGTAAAATATGTTTCTTCCCTTTACCTGGAGGAATTATCATTTCTATTTTATCGCTGAATAAAATAACTCCAATTTTATCGTTGTTTTGTATTGCCGAAAACGAAATAACAGCAGCTAATTCTGTTATTAATTCCTTTTTCAAACGAGTTGTTGTACCAAATTCACGCGATCCACTCACGTCAATAACCAACATTACAGTAAGCTCACGCTCTTCTTCAAATATCTTGATAAATGGACGATTGAAGCGAGCTGTTACGTTCCAATCGATATCACGAATCGAATCGCCATACTGATATTCACGTACCTCGCTAAATGCCATACCACGTCCTTTGAAGGCAGTGTGATATTCACCGGCAAAAATATTATTCGATAACCCTCGAGTTTTAATCTCGATTTTACGAACTCTTTTTAATAAATCAGCTGTTTCCATAATCTTTACTGTTTATATTGTTTTGTATAAACTTTCAAAACTGTGCGATTAAGGAACTTCAACCGTATTTAATATTTCGGTGATAATATCTTCTGTTGAAATATTTTCTGCTTCTGCCTCATAGGTCAATCCAATACGGTGACGAAGTACATTGTGACAAACAGCACGAACATCCTCGGGAACCACATAACCTCTTCGTTTGATAAATGCATAAGCTTTTGCAGCTTGCGCTAAACCAATAGATGCACGAGGTGATCCACCATAAGAAATTAAATTACTAAATTTCGATAATTTATAATCGGCAGGGAAACGAGTTGCAAAAACAATATCAACAATATATTTTTCAATCTTCTCGTCCATATAAACATCTTTTACTACTGCACGAGCTTTAAGAATTGCCTCTGGAGATAGAATTGTATTCGCTGTTGGGAACGATTTTGCTAAATTCTCGCGGATGATTTGTTGCTCTTCTTCCTTCTTAGGATAGGTAATAACTACCTTCATCATAAAACGGTCGACCTGTGCTTCTGGAAGAGGATATGTTCCCTCTTGTTCAATCGGGTTTTGAGTTGCCAACACTAGGAACGGTTCGGTTAGTTTGTACGTTTCACTACCAATTGTTACCTGACGTTCTTGCATTGCCTCAAGTAAAGCACTTTGAACCTTTGCGGGGGCACGGTTTATTTCATCGGCAAGGATGAAGTTTGCGAAGATTGGTCCTTTTTTTACAACAAACTCTTCGTTTTTTTGACTGTAAATTAATGTACCAATAACATCGGCTGGTAATAAGTCGGGTGTAAATTGAATACGACTAAAACTAGCACTAATAGTTTTTGCTAAGGTTGTAATGGCTAATGTTTTTGCCAATCCCGGAACACCTTCTAATAAAACATGTCCGTTTGATAAAAGACCAATTAACAATCCTTCGACCAAATGTTTTTGCCCTACAATTACTTTATTCATCTCCAACTGCAGTGCATCGATAAAAGCACTTTCTTGTTGAATGCGGGCATTAAGCTCGTTGATGTTTACATAACTTGTTACAGAACTCTCGCTTTGCATACTTTTATTATAATTACATTATACTTTATAAATAAACTCCTTTATTTGAAGCCGTTTTTCACGACTTGCAAACTTACGCAATAACGAAACGAAATGAAATATATTTTATACTTTTTTTGAATTTTAAGCTGATTTTAATTACTCGTTTTATTATATTGAATTAAGAAATATATGAAGAATTCTTTTTAGTCATTTTTGAAAAATGCCTTTGCTAAAGTTCTGACAATAGCCAAAAGAATTAATTGTTCAAGATTTGAAACGCAATATCAGGTTATTCTATAGAAAATACAGGTTGAAATAACACAGATTAAGAACAAAAAAACATTGAGTTATTAAATACTTTTTAGAATAATATTTTAAGGAATATTTTTATTTTTAAGTATTTACATTTCTATGACTTTATTGGTACGTAATTTTATCTACTCAAACATATTTTAAATCAAAATATTTTATACATTTGTGTAACCAAAAACCAAATTAAGAAACCTAAAAAATTAAAATCAATATGGCAACTAAAGCTAAAGAAGCTACTGAAACAAAAGAAGTAGCAAAAAAAACAGCAACTAAAGCAGTAAAAGAAACGAAAGTAGAAACTGCAGAACAAGTAGCTCCAAAAGCAAAATCGGCATCAAAAAGTAAGGGTGTAACTGCCGAGCAAATTCGTCAGAAAGCATATGAAATATTCCTTAAAACGGGTAATCATAATGAGCACGAAAACTGGGTGCAAGCTGAAAAAGAACTTTTAAACTAAGCATAATCATAAAGGCGTTGGAAGTTCAACGCCTTTATAATTTAATATATATTCAACAAAAATAAAAGATAGATGATGAACACAGAATTAAGACCCGAAAAGTTATTTTACTCAATCGGTGAAGTTTCAGAAATGTTTGAAGTAAACGCATCGCTCATTCGCTTTTGGGAAAAGGAATTCGACATCATAAAACCCAAAAAGAATGCTAAAGGTAATCGCCTGTTTACCGCTAAAGACATTCAAAATTTTAAGGTAATCTATCATTTAGTTAAAGAGCAAAAATTAACCCTCGATGGAGCTCGTAAAAAACTAAAAGAAAATAAAGATAGTGCCGATCATTCAATGGAAGTTGCCGAAAAACTAAAAACAATTCGTTCGCAATTAGTTGCAATTAAAGAAGCATTGTAGACAAATTACTTATCAAATCTAAAACAAACGAATAACTTTATAGAGGGGAATTACTTCGTACTATGCGTTTTATTAGTCCTATGTGCTGAATTAACACATCAGCACATTAAATGATTATCGCATTAAGCATTTCGTTCCAAAGCTTTAGCTTCATCCCAATACACATCCATTTCGGCAAGAGTCATATCTTTTAAATTGCGACCTTCAGCCTTAGTTTTCGATTCCAAATATTCGAATCGACGTTTGAATTTTGCATTGGTTCTTTCGAGTGCGGTTTCTGGTTCAATATCGTATAATCGAGCAACATTAATGAGTGAAAACATAAAATCACCAAATTCACCTTCTATCTTATCTTTACTTTCGTTTGTATCGATTTCATGTTTTAGTTCGTCAAGTTCTTCCTGAACTTTTTTCCAAACATCTTCTTTTTGTTCCCAATCGAAACCAACTGCACGTGCTTTCGATTGTATTCTAGCTGCCTTTATAACTGCAGGTAACGATTTTGGAACTCCTGCTAATGTTCCTTTATGATTCTTTTCTTTTTTCTTAAGTTGTTCCCAACGGCCTAAAACCTGTTGTTGATTATCGACAGTTTCGTCACCAAATACATGAGGATGACGGAATATTAACTTTTCACATAATCCATCGATAACCGATTTCATATCAAATTTTCCTGATTCTGAACCCATTTTAGAATAGAAAACGATGTGTAATAAAACATCGCCCAACTCTTTACGAATTTCTTCAAAATCTTTTTCAAGAATAGCATCAGCAAGTTCGTAAGTTTCTTCTATGGTTAGATTTCGTAAACTTTCGAATGTTTGTTCTTTATCCCATGGACATTTTGCACGAAGCTCGTCCATGATGTCGAGTAACTTCTGGAATGATACTAATGTTTCGTTCATAATTTTAAAATAGCGTTGATGATGCTTGAAATGAAGTTTGAACTTCTTCGGAATCGATAAATGTAATTCTTGCAGAATTGCTTACCGAAAGGTTTAACAAATCTTTAGCCGATCCATTTGCAATTGCGACTTCTAAAAAGCCAGAGTAGCCCCAAATAGCAAGAATTTCGCCTCGTTCCGTTTGGTCGTATGAATCATTAATTTTATATATTATATTTCGTAATGATGCAATGTGTATTTTACAATTGCGAGCATTATGTACTCTATCGAAATCATCTTTTGAGATATTGGTTACAGCATTTCCATAAATATCAAAATAAACCACTTCTCCAATAATAACATTTTGATTGACGGTTGGCAATTGTCGATGACGTACAAATAGTTTCTTCACTAAATTACCAATACTTTCGACTGATTGAGTTTTAATGATTGTATCAATTATTTTAGGAAAAATAGATAATTCGGGAAATCCATGATTAGCGTTATTTTCCAAATCGGAATAAGCAAAGATATTTTTGGGTAATTCATCGAAAACG
>Ga0302215_10000429_pt1 | contig 30707 bp, 10 predicted proteins | sample II_Fen_N3_1_FD_194580 | JGI IMG/M metagenome (GOLD analysis project Ga0302215, IMG submission 194580) | Peat permafrost microbial communities from Stordalen Mire near Abisko, Sweden - II_Fen_N3_1 | ecosystem: Environmental > Terrestrial > Soil > Wetlands > Permafrost | place: Sweden: Abisko... | reverse complement strand
TTTAATGGCCTTGAAGATTGATATTGGCATGTTGAAGAAAGAAGTCTCAAAAGGGAATATTAATGCGGGGTCAGAAAGCCTGTTCGCTAAATTGGATCAGGCCTATAATGTGGTGGGAAGTTCAATCAGAACGACCTTGAAAATTATGAGTGATTTGCGTTATGAAGTGCTTTATTTACTTGGTTTTGGAGAAGCTGTAACGCTATATTCCGAAGAATTTGAGGCAAAATACAAAATAAAATGTAAGTTTGAAAGTAACGTACCAAATCTTGAAATTAATCAGAAGGATTCCACATTGTTGTTCAGGATTTTGCAAAATGCCATGTCGAATGTGGCTGAACATTCTAAAGCTACCGAGGTTAAAATAAGTTTGAATAAAACAGTTGAAAAATTGATTCTCGAGATTACTGATAATGGAATCGGATTTAATCAAAATCAACAATTTAACTCCGATTCTTATGGATTAATTTATATGAAAGAATATGCTTCTCAGTTGAATGGACAATTATCAATTAATTGTGCAACAGGCTCGGGAACAGTTATATGTGTTGAAATACCTTTAAAAACAGCCAAATACGTTGTTGCTAATTAGTGTCTTTTTGTTACTGCCAATGGTAGATGAAAACAAGAGATAATTGTTTAAAATAAAAACAAATAAAACGGTCCCTTTTTTTAATAAAATTAGCCTAATCAATCGTTTGGTTTTCAGTAAAATAAATTATTTTGAATATTAATAACTATCAACACGGTTTTAAGGTAATAGATTTAAAATTATTATTATATTTGCATTGAATATTTTGATGGGCTTGTGCAAGTGATGTTTCTTTATTTATTTCATTTACAAAGACATAAAAAGGAACAACAAATAAATAATTGATAAAAGAATTTAGAGTAATTAGTTAATATAAATAGATTAGTAGAATTAAATTTTAAATTTTAAGATTATGATAAAAGTTTTCATTGTAGACGATCATGAAATAATTCGTGAAGGATTAAAAAAGATTTTGAAAGAAGAGTCTGATTTAGTGGTAGTTGGTGAGGCTCAAAACGGGGCTGAACTGCTCGAGAAAATTCCAAACATTGACTGTGATATCGTTCTGTTGGATATGAATATGCCGGGTCGGAACGGACTTGATTTGTTAGGCGACCTCAAAAATCTGAACCCAAAACTTCATATTTTGGTACTGAGTATTCATCCTGAAGACAAGTTTGCATTGCGCACTCTTAAGGCTGGGGCATCCGGGTACTTGTGCAAAGACACTGCGCTGGAAGAATTGGTTGTTGCTATTCGTAAAGTTCATACCAAGGGACGTTACCTGAGTACAACTCTTGCTGAACAACTTGCATTCGATATTATGCCGGAAAAGGATCAATTACCGCACGAATTATTGTCAAATCGTGAACAGGAAATAATGATTATGCTGGCTTCGGGCAGTAAAGTTAAAGACATTGCAGCTGAATTGCAGTTGAGCATTAGTACAGTATTCACATATCGTGTCAGGATATTTGAAAAGTTAAATATCAAGAATAATGTGGAGCTTACACATTATGCTATCTTTAATAAGCTTGTTGATTAAAAATGAGAATATTGGCATTTTTTTGTAATTTTAAAACAAATGTGCTTTATTTGCAGGAAAAAATGTGATTTTTTGTAGTAATAATTACAATTTTGTGTAGCAAACAGCGAAAATTGTTGAATAATTCACTATCTTTGCACGTTTTTCCGATAGTCTCAAAAAACCATTAACCAAGTTAATATAATGGGGAAGTGTTATACTAATAATATAATAAAAAACCTAACTTTAAAATCGTTAGACATTTTTATGCCTAAGGGTCTTAACATGCCAATAATGAAGTTTTTCATTATTGGATTGTTGTTTTTAATAATTGGGGTGAATAATTTGGAAGCTGCAAATAAAATCTGGCTTCCGACGAATGGTGGCAATTGGACAACTACTACTAACTGGAATCCAAATGGAGCTCCAGGTGCAACTGATGATATTGTTATCGGTGCTCAGACTGGAAATATTACAGGAGTACCAAACGTTACGGTGAATAGTCTGACTATTAACGGAAACTGTAATCTTGCTTCCACAGCAAATGGAAATACTATAACAGTTAGTACCACTTTCTCTGTTGGTGCGGGAGCGACTCTAACATTGAATGGTACTAATGGTACGAGACCAAACTTAACACTTCTTTCGACGGTTACAGGGACAATTGCCGGTGTTGTTGCTTCAGGTAATGCTGCAAATATTTTTACCAATGGTGGAAGTCTTGACTTTACCGGTGCGGGTAGTACAACCATTGGAGTGGCTAGTTTTATCAATACTGGCACAATTAATCTAAATACCACAGGAGCAATAACTGGTATTACAAACAATGGCGGAGGTATAGTTAACCTTACCAATTCCGGAACAATTACTAGTTTCAATAATGCTACTGCTACCAGTACCCTTTACATAAGCGATGTTCCTGTTCCAACAATTACAACACTTACCACAACTGTTGCCGGAAATACGATTAATTACAATGGTGCCGGTAACCAGACAGTAAAAGATCAGAATTATGGAGGGAATTTAATAATTTCCGGTTCCGGAACTAAAACCTGGACACTCGGAGCCGGTAGAACTGTTACAGGAAACCTTACAGTAAGTAGCGGAGAACTTTTGACAGCAGGAAATCAAACATTAGGGATTACAGGTACTACAGATATTACCGGAACACTTACTCTTGGAGGCACAAGTGCAAAGACATTTACAGGAAATGTAACAATTAATGGCACCGGTGTCTTAACTGAAAGTGTTGTTGAAGCGATAAACTTTACATCAGATTTCACCAACAATGGAACCTATACTACCACAGCAAATACAACTGGCGTTCATACATTTAATGGAGCAGGACATATTATAAGTGGATCTGGAGCAATTGCAATGCCTTACCTGACCATCAATAATACGATCACAAACAACAGTACTGTTGGACTTACAGTTTCCACAAATTTGTCAGGTACCAATACTTTAACGCAAGGAGTTAATTCCATTTTATATATTGGCGGAACTTCAGGAATAACAACATTAACAGCAACCGCCGCAGGAAATACGGTAAATTATACCGGAGCTGCTCAGACTGTTCACACAGGGAATTATGTCAATCTTAATTTTTCGGGAAGCGTAGCAAAAACATTACAAACCGGCACAACCTCCATTACCGGAAATCTAACTTTGAGTGGTTCTGCAACAACAGCAACGGTTATTGGATTAACTATAGGTGGAAATCTTAATGTAGGTGATGGAACTACATTTACCGTTGGCGGATATGATTTGACAGTTTCAGGAACTACAACTGTAGGTGATGGAGCAAGCGGAACGCTTACTATCGGCGCATATAACGGAAATAAAATATTTACTGGTCTTCTTATTAAGTCAGGTGGAAGGTGGAATAATTCAGGCGGTTCACTGGTAACATTCCGTGGTGGTATAACCAATAATGGGACATTTACTCCAGGTAGTGGAACTCAAACTTTTGATACAAATGCACAAGCGTTGGCTGGGACGATAGATATGACAGGGGCTCCCGTAGTAGTTACTGGGATTAACCTTACAAACAATGGTATTCTAACATTAAGTTCAAGTATTTCAGGTACAGGCACATTAATTAATGCTTCTTCAGGTACTGTTAATAGCACGGCTGGCATTACCATTTCAACCTTGACAAACCAAGGAACTTTAAATGTAAGTAGTAATAACCTAACTCCTACAACATTAACAAATACCAGTACCGGATTTTTAAATATTAGTGGATCAACTTATACAAATCCCACAACTTTTACAAATCAGGGAACTTTCACCCTTACTTCAAATCAAGGTATTGGAACTGCAGTTGCAAATTTTACGAATACAGGGACAGTTAATCTTAATGGAACAGTATATATTAATGGATTAACTAACAATGCAGGTGGTATTGTTAACTTTATAAATGCTGCACAGACAATAGGTACTATTAATAATGCAACAAGCACCAGTGTGTTAAATATCAGCGCACTTATATCGTCAGCATCTGCAATAAATACACTCACTGCAACAGCAGCAGGTAATACGGTGAATTATAGTGGCGCGGGTGCTCAAACAATTAAGAATACGGCGTATTCAAATTTAACACTGTCAGGAAATAATACAGAAACCTTTGTAGGAAACACAACTATTGCAAATAACTTTTCTATTAGCAGTGGAGTTCAGGCAGCACTTGGAACTGGTTTAACTCATACTGCCGGGGCATTGTATCTGAATGGTGTGAAACAAGCCACTTCAACCTGGGGTGGAACCGGTTCTTCGGCAGCAAATATAAACACAACCTATTTTACTGCATCTACCGGTATAATAAGTACGATGAAATACTGGACGGGCGCTACAAGTACGGATTGGAATACTGCTACAAACTGGTCGGATGGAATTTTACCAACTGCAATTGATGATGCAATAATACCTAATGTGACCAACAAACCCATCATTAGTGGATCAGCAGTATGTAATAATTTAACTGTAAATACAGGGTCATCTCTTACAATTAACGCCTCTAATACATTAACTATCAGTGGAAACTTTGTCAATAATGGCACATTTACGCCTAACACCGGTACCGTTAATTATAATGGAACAAACCAAACAGTTGTCGGTGTAAATTATTATAATTTAACTTTGTCGGGTTCAGGAACAAAAACGCTGCAAACAGGAACAACAACCATTGGAGGTAATCTTACTTTAAGCGGAACAGCAACAGCTACAACGGTTGTTGGATTAGCTATTAGTGGAAATTTATTGGTACACGATGGGACAACATTTACAGCAGCCGGATTTGCTCTGACAGTAACAGGAACAACCACAGTAGGAGACGGTGCAAGCGGAAATCTGAGTATTACTTCTAATACCGGTACAAAAACATTTACAGGAGATGTAACTATTGCTGCTGGTGCAACATGGAATAACTCAGGCAATTCTCCGATAACATTTCAAGGAAGCCTTACAAATAACGGCACAACGTTTACTGCCGGTAGTGGTACACAGACATTCTCGGGGGCTAATAAGTTTTTAAGTGGAGCATCTACTACTACAATTCAATATGGTCAAACCAATATTACAGGAACCTATACAAATAATGGCCCTTGTAGTCTTTATACTTTATCGGTAACAGGATCATTAACAAACAATAATACTCTTGGAACTACTAATCTCAGTGGTAGTGGACAATTTATTCAGGGACTATCCTCCTCGGTTTTATTAATAGGTGGCCCTTGTACAATTACCACCTTAACGGCTACAGTCACAGGTAATACAGTTCGGTATTTTCTGCCAAACCTGTCCATTTACACAACAAATTATTATAATCTCACACTTGACGGTGGAGGAACAGATACTGCAGGTTCAGGCCTGACAGTTTTGGGAAATCTGACTATTGGCTCGGGGACTACTTTTGCAGCAGGTACATATACTCATAATATTGCAGGTAATTTTGCCAATTCAGGAACTTTTACAGCTGGCTCAAGTACAATTGCTTTAAATGGAACAACGCAATCCATTACCGGTGCAACCACATTTAATAATTTGACTTTAGCTGGTAGTGGAACTAAAACTTTTGCCAATAATACAACAAGTAATACTTTTACAATAAATAGTGGAGCTATTGCTAATCTTGGAACAGGATTAACTCATTCAGCTAATGCACTTTCACTTGCAGGTGCCGGACAACCGGCTGGATCATGGGGTGGCACAAGTTCGGCTGCCACTTATATTAATTCCACATATTTTGCTTCAGGCACGGGTATATTGAATGTTGCTACGGCATCTTGCGTTGCAGGTTCATGGACTGGATTGATAAGTACTGATTGGAATACAGCAACTAACTGGTGTGATGGACTAGTGCCAACGGCTTCAACAAATGTTATTATTAATTCGGGTGGCAATCAACCGGTTATTGGTGCTTCAGCAGTTTGTAATAATCTAACTATAAATTCAGGAGCTTCACTTACCATTTCAGGCTCAAACACTTTGACTGTGAGTGGAAACTGGACGAACAGCGGAACTTTCACTCCAAATACAAGTACGGTAATTTATAATGGTGGTGCACAAACAATTGCAAATGTAAATTATTACGGATTGACACTTTCTGGCAGTGGTACAAAAACCTTGCAATCAGGAACAACAACAATTGGTGGTGATTTAACCTTGAGCGGAACTGCATCAGCAACTGCCGTGGTTGGTTTGACAATAAATGGAAATATGACCATTGGAACTGGTACAACATTTACGGCCGGATCGTTTACACATAATGTAAAAGGAAACTGGTCAAATAGCGGCACATTTACAGCAACCGGCTCAACGATTAATTTCAATAGCGATGTTGCAAGTACAATTAATGTCAGTAATTTTAATAATATAACAATTAGTGGTGCAGGAGCAAAAACTGCAACTGGTACTTTGGCTGTAGCAGGTAATTTTAATATTAGCTCAGGAAGTCTGGTATTTAATAATGCTACTTCAAACACTATCACTATTGGTGGAAATTTCAATCAGTCTGGAGGTCTTTTTGATTTCAATTCAAATACTTCGGGAAGTAGCGCAATGACTTTGAATGGAAATTTCATACAAACTTCTGGTGCAGGAAGTATGACAACCAGTGGAGCGGGAGCTCCAAATGGAATTATAACTTTTAATGGTTCAGGTACACAAACTATAAGCACATCAACTCCCGGAGGTCCAATCTGGATTAAGTATTCAATTCCGGTAGGAAAGAGTGTTCAGCTATTATCAAATCTTACTTTAAACAGTGCCGACTTAGCATCACAGGCGGCTTTTCAAGGTGAAATGATTGTAAGTGGGACATTAGATTTGGGAACTTATACAATTTCCCAAAACGATGGAGTCGCAGGAACAGCTGTAGTTACTGTAAATTCAGGGGCTAATTTAATTTCTTCGAATGCAACCGGATTGTCAGGCTCAATTTCTGCTACTAATATGACCACAAATTTAAGCAGTGGCGCAAATTACGAATTCAAAGGTGCTTCAACAGGAACATTTACAACAACTCCTACAGCAAATACAGTAAATAATCTAACATTTAGTGGTACAGGAGCAACAACTTTAGGTTCTGATTTTACAACAACTGGAACATTAACCATTAATAGTGGTGTTAATTTATCAATGTCAACCTATTTGTTGACATTAAACGGCAATTTTATTAATAATGGAACTGCAATTGGAACAACCGGTGGAGTTACAATTGGAGGAACCGGGACACAAAGTATAGGCCCATTTACTACTACAGGAACGGTTTCGATGACAAAAACAGGAGGAGTAGCAACTTTAACCGGGAATATTAATGGTGCAGGATTGACTATAAATGGAACCGGAGGAACTTTGAATCTTGGTACCGGTTTGACTCATACATTAACTGGAAACTGGACAAATACAGCCGGAACTTTGAACGGAGGATCAAGTTTACTTAAAATTGGTGGTAGTGTAGTTGGTTCAGGTGGAATTTTTACTGCAGGTACCGGTACAGTTGAATGGAATGCTGCCGGAGCGCAAACACTTGCCGGAGTTAACTATAATAATTTAACGTTTTCAGGGAGCGGAATAAAAACTTTATCAACAGGAACATCAATTTCGGGCAACCTCACAACAAGTGGAACAGCTTCAACAACTGCAGTTGAAGGTTTGACGATTGGTGGAAATTTGATCGTTGGATCTGGGACGACTTTTGCTGCTTCCACATTTACTCATAACATTGGTGGTAATTTTTCAAATTCGGGGACATTTACTGCCGGTTCAAGTACATTGGTATTAAATGGTACAACTCAATCGATAACAGGAGCAACCACTTTTAATAATTTGACATTGGCAGGTAGTGGAACTAAAACTTTTGCCAATGCTACCACAACTAATGGAAGTTTTACAATAAACAGCGGAGTTGTAGCCAATTTGGGAACAGGATTATCCCATTCTGCCAATACACTTTCACTTGCAGGTGCAGGACAATCGGCTGGCTCGTGGGGTGGTACAACGTCTTCAGCCACATTTATCAACCCAACCTATTTTGCAACAGCAACAGGTATTCTGAATGTTGCAACGGCATCTTGCGTTGCCGGTATATGGACTGGATATACGAGTACTGATTGGAATACAACAACAAACTGGTGTAGTGGAACCGTACCAACTGCATCTACAAACGTAATAATCAGTTCGGGAGGAAATCAACCGGTTATTGGCGCTGTCGCAGTTTGTAATAATCTGACTGTAAATTCTGGAGCTTCACTTACGATTACGGGTTCAAATACATTGACCGTTAGTGGAAACTGGGCGAATAGCGGAACTTTCACTCCAAATACAAGTACGGTAATTTATAATGGTGCGGCACAATCAATTGCAGGAGTTAATTATTATAACCTAACTTTATCGGGAAGCGGAGCTAAAACTTTATTAGCCGGGACAACCAGTATTGGCGGAGATTTGACATTAAGCGGCACGGCAAGCGCAACAACTGCGGCGAATTTGACAATTGGAGGAAATCTGACAGTTGGAACAGGAACATCTTTAACAACCGGAACTAATTTTACGCTCGGAGTAACCGGAACAACTTCGGTAACAGGTTCGTTGGTGCTTGCCGGAACCGGAACAAAGACATTTACAGGTGATGTAACGCTTAATAGTGGCGGTATTTGGAACGAAACAGGAGTTGCGGCTATTAATTTGGGTGGAAGTTTTACCAATAATGCCACCACTTTTACAGCCAATACCGGAACGCATACTTTTAGTGGTGCAACCAAAATACTAAGTGGTTCAACAGCGATTGTAATTCCAACTGCAACTTTAACCGGTGCTTATACAAATTCAGGGACACTGACCTCGGCAACTTTATTGACAGTTACCGGAACAACATTAACAAACAATGGTACAATTACAGCCACAACTGCTTTATCGGGAACCGGAGGTTTAACTCAGGGTACAAATGCAGTTTTAAATATTGGAGGCACTTCGGGAATCACAACTTTAAGTGCTACTGCAACCGGGAATACGGTGAATTATAGTGGCTCTGCACAAATAATAAATTCTGCAAGCTATTACAATTTGACATTAAGCAATTCAAGTGGAACAGAAACAGCTGGTGGAGCCTTAACCGTAAATGGAACATTAACTACCACTTCCGGTGGAACGCTTAATATGGGAACTTATCAGTTGCTGGGAACATTGTCAACTGTAACAAATGGCGGAACCATTCAAACTCAAAATATAAGTGCAACGCCAATCCAAACCGGAAAGACCTGGGGAGGAACTGTTCAATACAATGCCACTACCGGAGCTCAAACCGTTATGACCGGAACATATAATAACCTGACATTAAGCAACACAAGTGGAACCGAAACCGCGAGTGGTGCTTTAACTGTGAATGGGACTTTAATAACTACGGCTGGTGGAACGCTCAATATGGGAACATACCAATTGCTCGGAACTTTAGCAACTATAACAAATGGTGGAACCATTCAAACTCAAAATACAAGTGTAACTCCAATCCCTTCAGGAAAAACCTGGGCTGGAAGTGTTGTGTTGAATGGAACTACCGGTCAAACGTTACCAGCTTCTACTTTCAATAATCTTACAATTAATAATACTGCGGGTGTAACTCTATCAGGTGCAGTAGGAATTTCAGGTGTTCTAACTTTGTCGAATGGAATAGTGACAACTTCCACCACTAATTTATTGACTTTAACTAATACTGCAACAACTGCAATTTCAGGTGGCTCAACTACTGCATTTATTAATGGTCCCGTAAATTGGACGTTACCTGCCAGTTTGGTTTCAGGTTCTACATATAATTTTCCGGTTGGTAAAGGTTCTACGTATTTACCATTTTCGCTGGTAAATCCAACAACCGGAACCGGAGTTGTTACAGCACAAATTGAATCTTTCGGTTCCAATGCTGGCGGAACCATAGATGCGACATTAAATTCAATCAGTAATACTGAATACTGGTCGTTGGCAACTACAGGCAACTTTACAAACAGTTCAGTTTCAGCCACACGACAGACTGCAATAAGTCCTAACGATGTAATTGCTGGAAGTACAACAGTTGCAGGTCAATATACGAATTTAGCAGGTACATTAGGCATTTATGGAGTTACAGGTTCTAATGCAATAGGTACAAACCGGGCTTTTGTGTTTGCTTCTAAAAAATCCACCATTACTACCGGAACAATTACTGGTTCACCTTTTTGTGTCGGTACAACTGTTTCAGTTCCATATACCATAACCGGAACTTTCGTAAGTGGAAATATATTTACAGCACAACTTTCAGACGCTAGTGGCAGTTTTGCTTCTCCGGTTAATATTGGGACATTAACTTCAACAACTGCCGGAACTATTTCCGCTACAATTCCTGGAGGTTCTACTGCCGGAATAGGATATAGAATTCGTGTAATAAGTAGTAATCCGGGAATAACCGGAACTGATAATGGGGTAAATTTAACCATATCAGCAAATCCGAATGCTCCAACTACTACAGGAGGTTCTATTTGTATTGGAACAACAACAGCAGTTACTCTATCAGCATCAGGAGCTATCGCAGGTCAAAAATATACTTGGTATAGTGCTGCTAGCGGTGGAACTCTTTTAAAAACAAGTACTGACAATGTTGACAATACTTATACAACACCCGCACTTGGTGCTACAACCAGTTATTGGGTTTCTATCTTGAGTGCCGGAGGTTGTGAAGGAACTCGAACACAAGTTACAGCAACTTATCCTTCGGTTTCATCAGATGATCAGAACGCAGCAGGAGCTAACACTTGGGTTGGTCATGTGTATGATGGAACTAATCAGGCAATTGCATATAATGGAAGTTTTACTAACTATTATGGTCACAGTACTGAACTTGAAACTTTTGATGAAAGTTTTGGAGGTGCAACTACTTGTTATAATATAATATCAAATTCTGTCGCTCAATCGATTTATACGGAAACTTTCTCGGTAAGGTACCGGATGAATTCAACTAAGAAAGGATTATATACAGTTGATTTAGGTTCTGATGATGGTAGCAGATTAACCGTTGATGGAACATTGTTACATAATAATTGGGCAGATCAGGCATATTCATCACGTCCGGGAATTTTGTTAAATTTGACGGGTTCAAGTTCGCTTTTGTATGATTTCTATGAAAATGGAGGTGAAAACAGAGTGGTTTTTCAAAATTTGACTCAAATTTTGGCGAATAATCTGACAACAAATACTTCACAAAGTATATCAATTGGTGCTTCCGGTACGGCTATAAGCGGAGATGTTTATGGAACTTTGCCAACCGGAATTTCAGTAAGTGGAACAGGATATCAATGGACATACAGTACTACACCTGGTGGAGTAAGAACGAATATTACCGGTGCTACCGGTGCTACTTATACACCGGATGCAACTGTTGCTCCGTTTAATGTTGAAGGTACATATTACATTTTCAGGGATGCAGTATTAAGCAGTGCAAACAATGTTTCTCCTAATCCGTATGTAGCAACCAGTGAGTCAAATGCAGCTACATTAATCGTTCGCACGCCATTAATAACTGTAGCTCCAACAAGTTTAACGGGATTTACATACAATTTAGGATCTGGTCCATCAACTGAACAAACATTCACAGTGGCCGGAAGTTATCTTGTTGGAAACATCTCCATAGCACCACCAGCAGATTATGAAATCTCGCTTACTTCGGGCGGAGCTTTTGTGGCTACTAATCCAATCATATTGACACCTACTGCAGGGGCTGTTGCCACTACCACTGTTTATGTTCGATTAAAATCCGGATTGGCTGGTGGTAGTTATAATCTGGAGAATATTGCTTCAACTTCAACTAATGCTGTCACTAAAAATGTTGCTTGCAGTGGAACTGTAATCAATATTCCTTTAATTACAACATCGGTAACTACATTAACCGGGTTGAATTATATAGTAGGAAATGGACCTTCAGCCCAACAATCATTTACAGTTGGTGGAAGTTATCTTGTTGGAAACATATCCATTGCTCCACCAACTGATTATGAAATTTCACTTACTTCGGGCGGAGCTTTTGTGGCCACCAATCCAATCATACTGACACAAACAGCAGGAACAGTTGCCACAACTACTGTTTACGTTCGGTTAAAAGCCGGATTAGCCATAAATAATTACAATCTTGAAAATATTGTGGCCACTTCTACCAGTGCCGTAGCCAAAAACGTTGTTTGCAGCGGTTCGGTTAACAATGTTCCTTTACTAACTGTAACACCAACTTCATTAAGTGGTTTAAATTATATTTTTGGATTTGGACCTTCTGCGGAACAGACATTTACGGTAGCTGGAAGTTACCTCGCTGGAAACATATCTATAGCACCACCGACAGATTATGAAATTTCGCTCACTTCGGGTGGAGCATTTGTGGCTACCAATCCAATCACACTGACTCCGACAGCAGGAACTGTTGCCACCACCACTGTTTACGTTCGGTTGAAAGCCGGATTAGCAGTTGGAAGTTATAATGCTGAAAATATTGCGTCTACTTCTACCAGTGCGGTTACAAAAAATGTTGCAGCAAGTGGAACTGTATCTAATGTTCCTTTAATTACAACTTCGGTTACTACATTAACAGGATATACATATGTTGTGGGAGCAGGACCAGCTACTCAACAATTATTCACAGTAGGTGGAACCTATTTAATTGCAAATTTAATTGTCACTCCTCCGGCTGATTATGAAATTTCCACTACTTCCGGAAGCGGATTTCAATCAACCCCAATAACGTTGACACAGAGTAGTGGAACAGTTGCAACTACTACTATTTATGTTCGTTTGAAAGCAGGATTAGCTGTTGGCAGTTATAATTTAGAAAATGTGGCTTCCACTTCGACTAGTGCAATTACAAAAAATGTTGCAGCAAGTGGAACTGTCACTAATTCTACACAAACCTTTACTACTTCAACTACTTTTACAGTTCCTGCCAATGTTACATCCGTTACTGTTCAGGCATGGGGTGCTGGTGGTGGTGGTAGTACGCGAATAAACGCAGGCCGTGGTGGCGGTGGCGGTGGCGGTGCATTTGCATCTGGTGTGGTAACAGTAACTTCAGGAAGCAATTATGCTGTTTCTGTAGGAACGGGTGGTACAGCAAATACAACCGGTGGCAATTCAGCATTTAATACAAATTCTGTTGTTGCAGCAGGTGGTAGCGGTGCCACAAATAATTCAAATGTTTTTGGAGCTGGAGGTACTGTTGCTAATTCTACAGGTAGTATAGCTCGTTTTGCCGGTGGTGATGGTGCTACAGGTGGTGCTAATTATTCCGGTGGTGGTGGTGGAGGAGCCGGAACATCCGGTGCCGGAGGAACAGCACCAAGTACTAATTTGGGAACTGCAGGAACAGGTACTTCATTAAATGGAGGTAATGGTGGTGCCGGTATAAATAGCAATGTAGCTGCAAATAATGGTTTAACTTATGGTGGTGGAGGTGGTGGTGCTACACGAACCTCGAATGGAACAACTAATGGTGGATCGGGTGCCAATGGATTAGTAATAATTACATGGCCAGTCGTTACATCATCTGCTGTTAATTTAACCGGTTTTACATATTATTCAGGCAGTGGTCCTTCCGCACAGCAATCATTTATAGTTACCGGTACAAATTTAATTGCCAATCTGGTTGTTACAGCTCCACCTGATTATGAAATCTCAACTACATCCGGTTCAGGATTCCAATCTACACCAATAACATTAACTCAAACAGCGGGAACCGTTGCTGCAACAACCATTTATGTTCGATTAAAAGCAGGTTTGGCTGCTGGAACCTACAATGCTGAAAATGTCGCGCTATCAACAACCGGAATTGTAACACAAAATGTGTCTTGTAGCGGTAACGTAATTGGAACAGTAATCGTAACTTCGGTTTCATCCCTTACTGGTTTTAATTATATCAAAGGTTATGGCCCATCCGGACAACAAGCATTTACAGTTAGCGGAGCTTATTTAAATACTAATATTACAGTTACACCTCCAACTGATTATGAAATCTCTACGACTTCGGGAAGTGGGTTTATATCAACGCCAATTACGTTGACTCAAATTGGTGGAAATGTTGCTACAACATCCATTTATGTTCGTTTGAAAGCCGGATTAAATAATGGTAATTATAATTCGGAAAATATTGTTTTAACATCAACCGGAGCTATTAATAAGAATGTTTCTTGCAGTGGAACTGTTTATCTGCCTACAATTACAGCATCTCCGACCCCAATTACAACATTTACATATCCTGTTGGTTATGGTCCATCAGCAGTCGATTCAATTACTGTAAGCGGAGTAAATCTTGTTGACAATATACTTGTTACACCGACTACAAATTTTGAAATTTCAACCACAAAAACTCCTTTTACTGTTTCAAGCTTAATTACACTTCCAGTTTCCAGTAGCAGTGTGCCGTCTACCAAGATTTATATACGTATGAAAGCTGGTCATGCTCTTGGGGCTGTAGCTGCTGAAAATATTGCTTCAACATCTACGGGTGCATCTACTGCTAATGTTGCTTGTAGTGGAACTGTAGTTGCGGCATCTGTTATTACTACAACTGCTATATCCGGTACGTTCAGCTATGTATTTGGATCAGGACCATCTGCTTCACAAACATTTACTGTTAGAGGTACAAATCTTGGTGGTAGTGTTATTATTACTCCTCCTGTTGATTATGAGATTTCATCAAATGGTGGAACAAATTACTATTCTACAGCCATAACGCTTCCAATTTCTACAGGTAATGCATCCACATATACCGGAGTATTAAATTTAACAACCATTACTGTCCGATTAAAAATTGGTTTGGGAACCGGTACTTATTCTGAAAATGCTGTTGCCTCCTCAGTCAGTGCGGTTTCGCAAAACGTTGCTTTATCGGGAAATGTAAGTGCATCAGCAACCTTAACAACAATTCCTTCATACTTAGGTGCATTTAGTTATACACTTGGTTTCGGACCTTCCGGTGTACAGTCATTTGTTGTAACTGGTACAAATTTGTCCGGAAACGTAACAGTTACACCTCCTGCAAGTTTTGAAATATCTACGTCTTCGGGTTCGGGATTTACAACAGCAGCTATTCCATTAACCCAGTCAGGCGGTAACGTAAATGCAACAATTTATGCCCGGTTGGCTGCCGGATTAGCTGTTGGACCTTATGGAACATCTAATGTTTCATTAACTTCTGCCGGCGCTGTGGTTAAAACGGTTGGTCTTTACGGTGAGGTTCTTGCCGCGAATGCTCCAAAAATATTAAGCTCAAAAGATATAGTTACCGGTTTCGGATATATGCAGGGCACAGGACCATCAAGCGTTCAGTCTTTTACACTTAGCGGTGCATCTCTGACAAGTTCAACTCTTACTGTTGCTCTAAGTGATGCAACTTATGAAATCTCGCTGAGTCCAACCTCCGGATTTCAAACAAGTTCAATAACTTTGACCGGAACCGCTGTTGCTTCTTCTCCTGCAAGTTACAAAGTAGATCCAACGATTATTTACATACGGCTTAAAGCAGGAAATTTAGCAGGAAATTACAATAAAACAATCACATTAACCTCAGGATCGACAACAAAAAACGTTTCTCTTGTTGGTGTTGTATTTGTAAGTCCACTTATTACAGCAGGTGGCGGAGGTGAGTATTGTGCCGGCTCTACAATTAATCTTACCAGTACCGGAGCTGATATTCAAAACAGATATTGGCAAGGTCCAAACACTTTTTATTCAACAGATCAAAATCCAGTCATAACAAATGCAACTACAGCTATGTCTGGCACCTATACGGTAACCGGTAATGTTTTTATGGGAGGAAATTTAATTTACAATGGTGATTTTGAGGCAGGAAATACCGGATTTGGAAGCAGTTATGGATATGTTGCACCTGTTGCAGGTGCACTAAATCCAGAGGGTCTATATACAGTCACTCATTTACCTCATGATGTACACAATGACTTCACAACTTATCCCGATCATACAACCGGTACCGGTTATCAAATGGTTGTAAATGGAGCGCCAACAGCTGGTGTGGTTGTTTGGACTCAATCAGTACCTGTTATTCCGGGAGCAACCTATCAATTTAGTTATTCAGAACAAACTGTAAATATAACTCAGGTTCCAAAAAACGCATCTCAATTGCAGCTCTATGTGAATGGTGTGGCTGCAGGACCTGTTTACACAGCGCCTCAGGTGAATTACCAATGGGCGACATTTATTTATAATGCAGCTGCCGGTTCAAATACCGTATTAAATCTGGAATTAATCAATCAAAATACAATAGCAGCAGGTAATGACTTTGCGTTGGATGATATTATTTTCCAACAAATTCTTCCTGCAACTTCATCGACCACTGTGACTGTGAATCCGATTGTTCCGGTTAGTATTAGTATTGCGGCATCTCCTGCATCTCCGGTTTATTCAAATACTCCGGTTACTTTTACTGCGACTCCAACCAATGGTGGAACAACTCCCGCATATCAATGGAAAGTAAAAACAGCAGCCGGAAGTTGGACAAATGTTGGAACGAATAGTCCGACTTATATGTATACTCCTCTTCAGGGTGATTCCGTGTCATGTACCTTAACTTCATCATTAACATGTGTTACGAATAATCCGGCAACAGCAAAGCTCAAAATGACAGTAATTCACAGAACAAATTATTGGTATGGTTATGTGTCTACTGATTGGGGAAATGCAGCTAACTGGACCGGAAAATATATTCCGGCTCCCGGAGAGGATGTTGAATATGCAACGCTTGCTAATACTCCCGATTCATCCACTTTTGCTGTGAGAGATTTATGGTTGGATCATAACCGAACGATTGGAAGTCTTATTAACGCTACAATCCGGAGATTAGTAATACCTGCTGCGAAGGGATTAACTGTCAATAATACAATCGATATTGTAAATAAAACCAACGAAGCAGATCGAATTTATATCTACTCAAGCACAACTGCTGCCAATGGTTCTTTAATTTACCATAATGCTGTAGATAATCCTGTTTCTGCAACGGTGGAAATGTATTCAAAAGCCTGGTGGAATTTATCGGATACAATTAATAATAAGTATCGCTGGCAATATTTTGGTATTCCTTTGCGTTCTGTAAAAGCTGAACCTACATTCTATGGTTCTTATGTAAGAAAATGGTATGAAACGGGAACGACTATTCAGAATCACTGGATTCAATTGCAAAATGATTCAATATTACACCCATATTATGGATATGAAATTTGTCAGGCGGCTCCGAAAACAATATATTTCAAAGGAATTCTGGAAAATGGTAATTTCAATTCCGGCGCTTTGGCAATAACTCCTACTGCATTGTATCCGGGACAACATGTTATGGCGAACCCTTATACAGCTGCCATTGATATCAAACAACTGGTTTTTGGTTCGTCAACGGAAGCTTCAGTTTATTTATATAATACGGGTACATATAGTATATGGGAATTTGATCATGGGCAAACCAGTTCAACTAGTAATGAAGGTCAGTATATGGTAGTTCCAAAAGGTCATGCCGGAGATATTGGAATACCTCGCCAGGTGCCTTCTATGCAAGCCATGGTTATTAAGGCTAAAGCAGCAACTGATCCTACTTTTAGTATTAATTATAATCAGGTTGTGATGACCAATACCGATCAACAACGTGTACAAGGCATCAGTGATGATTTAACGTCCGACAAAGTTGGTACAGAAATTGATTTGGTTGGTACACATTATTCTGATAAAATGTGGTTGTTCTCAGAGCCAGGTTGCACATCCGGGTTTGATAATGGATTTGATGGCTTTAAAATGGCCGGAAACGCCTTTACACCTCAGCTTTATTCATTAGGAAGTGATGGAATTTATCAGGTAAATACGACAGACAATGTAAATGATACAGAAATAGCTTTTCAGGCTGGTTCGGACGTTGAATACCGAATGATATTTACAAACCAAAATATCACTAAACAATATCAGGCGCTTTATCTCCTTGATTTGGTTGAAAATAAAACGGTTGATATTACTCAATCCGGGACTGAATATTTATTTCAGGCAGAATCAACTCCAAAACCAATAAACAGGTTTAGAATTGTTACAAGACCGTATGAAAAAAATGCACCTGATTTAAATTCACAGCTTAAGATCTTCAGCAGTGGAAAAACAATCTTTGTTGATAATCAAGGCAATTTATCCGGTGATTTATATATTTATGATATAGCCGGACACTTTATTAAGAAAGCACCTTTTGCATTAAAAACCATAACTTCTGTTTCACTAAACATCAGTACCGGTGCTTATATTGTAAAAGCAGTTACAAGTGGTGAGGATGTATCCAAAAGAGTTCTGATTAAATAAATTTAATGGAAAAAAGGAAAAAAGGCATATTAATATGGATGTTAACGTGGGCAAGTTTGCTCCTGGCAGTCCTTTATTCGCCTTTTGGTAGTCCTGAGTTATATTCTTCAAAGAATTATTTTGATGACAATCAGGGCGTAAGTTTTAAGAATGGGGAAATAGCAAATGCACCAATTGTAAAAAATAAGGCTCGTGGAGGTAGTAACGGACTTTCAGTTCCCGATTATTCGGTGAATACATCGAATTCACACCCCTATGCAATATCTAATTCCGGTCAAAATATAAATAATGATATTGGAAGTGTTTCTTCGCTGGCTGCAAATAATTCATCCAATGGTTCGACACCGGGTGCTGGACTTGGAGATGCAAATTTCAGTTCATCAAAATCAGGGAAGAACACTTCTTCTGATGGCAATTCACAAAATAATGGTTTTGCATCGTCATCTTCTGATTTTAGTTTATTAGCTGATAATAATATGCTCAGACAAGGAGCTGGGACAGTAAATCCACTTACGGATACAACTGACCCGGGAGGCGATCCGTTTGGAGATCCAATTCCAATATCCGATGGTTGGGGATTCCTGCTTTTGTTATCTGCAGTTTATATTGTGATAAAAAGGTTCTTTCTTCCCAAGGCCTAAAATTGAGTTAATATAAATCGTTATATAAAGGAAGTCATTTTGAAATCGATAAATACGATTTCAAAATGACTTCCTTTTTTGTCTTTGTGTAGCTATAATTTCAGCGACTATAATTTTTATTACATTGATTAATCTATATAAAACGTTCATTTATAGTATTATAGTTTATATCCAAACTTTTCATCGTTGCAAAAATCAATACGCTTTATTGTTTGTTGTGATGTTTTTAGGATGTTATTAGTAATTTTTCTTGTTAATATTCTGATTATAATTCAAAATGAAGAAGATGTAGAATCATTTGGCATTAAAATCAGGGCAATTAATATAAATAAATCATAATACCACCTTGTTTAAAGTTAATGTATGATAACGAAAAGATGACATTTTTAGTGTTGCTAAAATTAATATCAATACAAAATAGTATTAGTGATTCTATTATAAGAATACGATGTAATAAAATCTGCAACATTGAAAATTCATTACTACAAAGCGAGGAGATTTTTTATTCAACTTTCTTAAGGATTCTCAATTATAACCTGATTTCTTTCAAACGAAAGCCTTTAGTGAGACCTGTTTGTGTTTGCTATGCAAATTAGTCCTATTTCTGGTCGACCAAAAGTCATATAATTTACTACAAAACCACCAAAAAATACTACAAACACCTCAATAACAATATAATAGTAATATTTGATTATGTTTGCTACGTAAAATTCCAATAGATATTTTACAAGTCAACATATATAAATCACATTAAATATTATTATTATGAAAACTTCTACTACTAAGTTATTAATTGTAGCAATTACCTTGTTACTCGTAGGTATTCATGCTTCTGCACAAGATGCAGTTGGTATGCGAATTGATGTTAAAGGTACCCGTTTTACCGATCAAATGTGGGTATTTGCGGATTTATTTTCAACCCGTGATTTTGACAACGGATACGATGGATATAAAATGTTCGGAACAAACTCTCTGGCTCCACAGATCTTTGCTATGGAAGCAAACGCAAATTTTCAGGTAGATGCCGTGCCGGACTTGAATAATACTTATATTGCCTTCAAAGCAGGAGAAGATAAACAGTATACACTTACTTTCACAACTCAGAATTTGGGAAATTATTATCAACAAGTTCTTTTGTTTGATTCTGTTGCAAATAAAACAATTGATATTTTCAATACGGGAGTTACCTATACATTTACTGTAGAACCAACCGCTGCTCCGGTAAGAAGATTCAAAATAGTTACTGTGTTGCCAGCACCTCCAGTTGTTCCTCCAACTCCGGTTGATACAGTTGTCGTACCAGTAGTTCCAGTTGTTCCTGAAACGCCGATTGTACCTCCTGTTGTTACACCAACTCCGGTTGATACAGTTGTCACGACTGTTCCTGTTGTAACTCCTCCTGTTGTTCCCACAGTACCTGTAGTTACAACTCCTCCTCCTGTAGTTAATCCGGGAAATAAAGATAACAAAGACTGTAAAGACAATAAAGATAACAAGGACAATAAAGATAACAAAGATTGCAAAGACAATAAAGATTCTAAAGATAAAAAACTCAAGATTACCTGTTCAAAGAGAACCATAACCATTGATAATCCCGGAAAAGGAAAAGGGAAAATAAAGGTTTACAATGCAATAACAGGTAAAATAATTCATGATTTACAATTTAATGCAGATGGGCAAACAATTATACAAAGTAATGCACCTGTAGGAACTTATGTAATTGATGGTAATAATACAACAGAAAGTGTTTCAGTAAGAGTAATAATTCAGTAATATAATCTAAGGGGTTTAAGATTATGATTTATGTTGTTGAGGATTAGTTTTTTGAGCGAAAGAAAAATGCGGAGGTTTAACCTCCGCATTTTTTGATTGAATATAATAGACTAGATTAAGATTTTATGAATGTTTCCATCTAATTTCAACAGGTAAACACCATGTTTCAACTTCATTTGGTATGTTCCCTGTATGGATTGTTTGTAGATTAAAACACCATTCAGCGTGTATAATTCAACGGATGTATTTTTCGTTAGCTCTACTTTAAATCCATTTGGGAGAATGCAAATCTGAATAATCTCCTTAGGAAGATCAATTCCGGTGGTAACATATACCGGAGTAAATTCATTACCATAACGGTCAAGCGCAGCAACAGCAAATTTGCAGGTTGAAAACTTTGAAGAATATTTTGTCAGGTCGAATTGATTCGAATAAGATACTCCTAGGAGGTTTGTGGAATTGGCAAATGCTGCGGCATTTCCTACCTGCGAGTTTGGAACAGCATACACCGAAAAACGAACATTTTGTTGCATGTAAGTCCAGGATAACAGGTTTCCAGTTAATGTAATGCTTGTTGGAGCCGTTAAAGTAGAGTGTGTTTTCCAGGAAACAGCCGGAGTTAAAGCCGGTGATGTAAATTTGTTTTCCCTCAGGTATTTAGTGAAGAATCCATTTGTTACTAAATGTTTTATACTATAGAAGACATCACCGGGACCCGCATTTTTTGTGGAATTCCGGTTCCAGTCGATTTCCAGCCCAACTTCAGAATCAGCAAAATTGGTTGCTGCTGCAACGCGTCTTTCGGTATTGGTCAGACCTATTGGTAAACCGCCATTTCGTGTGTAGAGTTTTAATTCTGCAAGGTCAGCAGGAATATTCAATCCCGGAACCGCCGGAGCATTTTGAGGCGCTTTATACGTCGATGTCAAAGCTGATAGACTCATACTTGAATAAAAGTATTTGTTGTATTTATAGGCCACATCCGACCACCAGGGACACAATTTTTTATAATCTTGTCCGGTGCTGGTTGTTGTCCAGTAAAGTTGCGGCGAAATATAATCCACTTTACCCTGTTGAATCCAGGCTACCGGATCGCAATAAATTTGTTCGTACATATCTGAACCGGTTATTCCCGAAGGTAAAGTCAAACCACGTGCTGTTGCCACAGAGGTTTGTGTAGTCCAGATTCCGAAAGGTGAAACCCCAAAAATAACTGATGGTTTTACAGCCTGAATTGTATCATATACATCGGCCACCATTTTATTTACATTATCGCGACGCCAGTTGCTGAGCGTCATACTTGTCGATTTGTACAATCCTTGTGAATAGGTATCCAGCGTTGTGCTGGTTCCGGCATAAGCGTAGAAATAATCATCAAATAGAATTCCATCAATATCGTATTTGCTCAAAATGTCACCAACTACATTTTTTATCAGTTTCCGTACGGCAGGATTTCCCGGATCTAGAATGGTGATGCCATCCGTTTTTTTGCTGCCATCGGTATTGTAAACTGTGTAATCCAAAATCCATTCAGGATGTGTTGTTTTATAATCACACACTGCACCTGCATATTTTTTGGCCGAAGTTTCGAAGCGGTATGGATTCATCCACGCATGCAGTTCAATGCCGCGTTTGTGGCTTTCGACAATGGCAAATGCCAGCGGATCGTAGCCTGGATACGTGCCACGTGTTCCGCCTAAATGTGCCGACCAGGGTTCGTAAGCAGAATTGTAGAATGCATCGGTCTCCGGACGAATCTGGAAAAATACGGCATTCATGTTGGCAGCCTTCACCGAATCGAGAATGGTGATAAATTCAGCCTTCTGAGCTGCAATATTGGCTGCTGTTACACTTGTCATGGGAGTTGTGGGCCAATCGATGCGATAAACCGTGGCAAGCCATCCTGCACGCATTTCGCGTTTAGGAGATTGAGCTGACAGGACATTAATAAATAACAAAAGAAATGACAGGGAAAATAACTTTTTCATTTTTTTGGATAAATCTGTTTTTCAAAATCAACCGCCTTTCTTCTCAACGAAAAAAGACGGTTGTAATTTAATTCCCCTTTAGGGGTTGGGGGTTGTTGTTTTATTTAATAAACTTAGTTGCTTTTCCGTTGATACGAAGAATATAAGCACCATTATTCAAATCGTGAGAATACGTTCCGTTTACAACTGTTTTGTCAATCATCACACCATTCATGGTGTACAATTCAACTGTTGACTGACCATCCAATTCTACCTGAATACCTGAAGCTGTGCGCATAATGCGGGCGTTAGCCGTTACGTTATCCAAACCGGTAACAAGCATGGTAGTAAAACGGTCAACCACATCATTCATAGTCGGGTAAATACTCCAACGATTATCTCTGAATGTATCATTAGCATAATTTTCCCAATTGTCGGTAGCTCCATCGTTGGTGTAATATTTGTACTGCGTATTACCGGGTATTTTATTGCCAAGTACGCTTAATGTTGTAGAGAATGTGCTGCCCGATTTTGTCAATTGAATTGGAGTAGCAAAAGCATCCCAACTTCCCTTCACAAACAACTGAGTTGGTACTACTGTAGTAAAACTAACATTCAATTTTACTGTTTTCATATTCATCCATGCTGCTATGACATCCGCTGCATTATATGTATGGTTAGATTCTGCTGCTCCACCTGCCGACACAGCTGCCTGATAATCCCAATCGCCGGTTTCGCAAACATATTTATAATTTACGCCATTAACACAAGGGAGAATGTTCGAAAACTGATTAGCTGTACCGGTAGGAATTAATTCAAATGGAGTGGTGTTATCCCAGCTTTTTCCTGTAAAATCACCAACAATGTATACATGAGCTGTTCCGTTTGGTGCAGTTGCTGTAAATTGTTTGGCTACAGTAGTTAAATCACTGGCTTCGTATGCGCCGGCATAAGTTAATGCTGCACGAAGAGCACCTGTAATATCTTTTGTTACTGAACTAATTTGTGGAACGGCTAAGTTGTAATCATTTACAGATGCGACGGCTAAACTTAAATCTCCAGTAGTAGCACTTGTAAAGTTTACAGCAACTGATTTTGAGTTGGCATCCTTGGAAGATGCAGTTTGCCATGTTTGAAGATCACTCGCATCACTTGTATTATAAAAGCCAGTGAAACAAAAGGTTGTATTTGCACGATAAAAAACGTTATAATCAGAAGTAAAAGTTCCTCCTGTGCCAACCCTGAGAATGCCCCACGTTTTCATGCCTGTTTCATTACTTACAATAATATTGTTTTTAATATTCATAGTACCGGTTGGTGACGCTTCTGGTGATGCTGCGGTGGCAAAAGCAATTCCTGCGATAGATGAACCTGTCATAGTAGTCATGTCAGTCATTTCAGGTATGACAATGGTATTATTATAAATATTGGATGTTGAACCTCCAATATGCCTAATTCCATAGATTTTCACACCTTGAACACTTGCTGAAGAAATTGTAAAACCAGTAATAAAATTATTATAAATATTTACAATTTTGGGAGATGCTAATTGATTATCAATAGCAATAATACCATTACTTGCTGATGGTCCTGCGAGAGTATTCCACGTTTTCACCTGAGTTATTTTATTATTAAATATATTGAATGTTCCTGCCGCTGAACCACCAGTCATTACGGCAATTGTTTGAGCAGCTCCTGTTGAAAGTTGTAAGTCGTGTGTAATAGTATTTCCGCTAATTTCACCATCAGCTACATAATTAAACATAATTGCTCGTGTAGCGCGGGAAATGACAATATTATTCTGTATTTTAATTCCTGTCATTATCGTTGTTGGAGTTCCTGAGACAGATATCATAGCACCCAATGATCCATTTCCCGAATTTGCATTAAGCGTGTTGTTTAATGCAGTAAAATTGTCAGGAGTATAGTTTGTCGGAGTAGCATTAATGTAGTCGGTGAGTTGCACACATGCATTTGAACTAGCACTAGTGTTTTTGGTAGTGATAATACAGTTTTTTATAGTAATACCATCGCTATTTCCAAAAATGCGAAATACTGAGCGTGCTACACTTGAAGCAGAACCTACGAATGTCATATCTTTTGTTGTACCGTCAACTGTATTTGAACCATCAATGGTAACATTATTTGTGGAAATTAAATTCGTGTTCAATGAATTTGGAGAGCCAATAACAAAATGTCCGTCAATACTGACACTTGCTCCGGTATTTTGGAAAGTGATTGTTGGAGAAACACCAGCCGAAGGTTTAATAGTAAGTTTATTAGTACCTGTATTAATGCCTAATGATATGTCTGCAGCCTCAGTAATATTCGAAGTGATTAATAGTGTTAGATTACCATCAATACCTTTGCTGTTAATGTCGGTTACTGCAGCACTCAGAGAAGTGTAATTTGGTGAAACCTCCGATGTGCCGACATTAAGAGTTCCATGCAGAGCTTGAGCCATTGCAGCAAAGCTGACAGTAAGAGCAGCCAAAAATAATGTAATTTTTCTCATAACATAAAATTTAAAGTGAATAACTAATTGATTATTAATTGTGTTTAATTGATTTGTAAAAATAGAGTTAAACTTATAGAGTTTAATTCGGCTGTAAAGATAATATCTATTTTTGTCAATGCAAACGTTTGCATAAGGTTTTTTATATGTTTAAAAGCAGATTTAATAAATTTGGATGCAATTTTTATTAAAAAGGGAAATATTAGCTAAAAAAACCGTCTTTTCTGTATAGAAAAAACGGTTTTTTATTTCTCCACTCCTCAAGGAGAGAGGTTAGTGGTGAGGTCTATTTTATGAATTTAGTGGCTTTTCCGTTGATGCGAATAATATAAACTCCATTATTTAGGTAGTGTGAGTACGATCCGGTAACAGTATTTTTGTCAATCAGTATACCTTTAATATCATATATCTCAACCAATGATTTACTATCAAGAATAACTTCAATTCCGGTAGAAGTTTGTTTGATACGGTTATCCGAAGTCGGATTCGCAATGCCTGTTCCAAAATCATAAATCTTATAGGCTGCAATTCCATTATTTGGAGCTAAAATATAAATGTTAACAAGATTTGCGCTGATCTTTTCAGTAACAATTGATGTTTTTACGGTTGTATTGGCAGTTGCGCCAAGAACAGGAGTCGAAGCGGTTAGTTTTACGGCTGAGGCTACTCCGGAGTTTATGTCATAGAATGACATCCCTCCAAAACGACCTTCAGTACGAATAAAGTATTTCTTTCCGTTTAATTCAAATGTAGCCATTCCGCTCGCAGCGGCAGCACCCTGAGATACAAAAACATTTGCAAACTGAGTGTTTGTCCCTGACATTGTAAATAGTTCAGGATTCGTAGATGCACTCATTACAAAATATGAATTAGCATCAACCGGAACAATCATAGAAGAAGATCCAAATACGGCTGAACGAACTGTTTTAGTAGAAACAGTTTGGTCTGCAATTGTCCCGTTGGTGAAGTCCCATTTGTAGATATTAAAACCTCCAGCACCTGCCGATGGGCACGTTGAGGAAATAATGTATCCGGTTCCGGTGGAAGAGAAATCTCCATAAGATGAGAAATAATCAAAACGTCCAATTCCTGCTTCAGGTAAATTTTCTAATAATTGAGTTGTTACACCTGTGGTAAGATTAATCTTAGAAACTTTTAAAGTTGCACCTGCATAAGATCCCCCTAACAATTGACCATCATCTGTAAATGACAAACAATTGCTACCAGTTAAATAGCCGGATAAAGTTAAAGATGTTGGTGTTGTAACAGCTGCTGTTATATCTGCAGCTTTAGTGTCAATAATCTTAACGGATGTTGTCGTCCGCATCATAATGTATAATTTCCCATCTCTCATAACCATGGATCGACCATCATCTGCAGCTAACCAGCTTGGTTTAGTACTTGTTGGAGTTGTAGCAGCAGAGAATTCCCAAAGTTTTTCTACTGTAATTTGTGAAAAGGCTGTACCAACCGTTAGAAATGCTACTAAGAATAAAGTAATTTTTTTCATAATCTCATAATTTTAAAGTGAATGAATAGTGATTGTTGTGTTTTATGTTTTTTAATCCTCAAAGCACCATCGATTGATAAGTGCTTTGAGGATAATTTAATTCTATTGTTTCATAATCCGTTTCACGGCCATTCCATCAGCAGTTTTTACTTTCAGAATATAAACACCTGATTGCAGATTTGAAACGGATACCTGAATCCTGTTCAATGTTGTGGTTTCAGAATAAATCATGCGTCCTTTCATGTCGTAAAGAGTTACTTTTTCCATGTTTGTGCCACGGCAATCAACAACTACCTGATCGATAGCCGGATTTGGAAAAACACTTACAAGACTGGATGGATCTTTTACTTCGTTCAAAGCGGTGTGACTAATTGTAATCTTCTGACTTGACGGTGCCGGTGTTACGAACATATTGTCGACTTTTGGCAATGCCCAAACTCCTAACCGTTCTGAAGTATTTGAAATAACATACAAATTTCCAGCGCGGTCTATCGAAATTCCCGGAGTGTTGCTTCCCATGGCCGGTTTAATAGAATGAAGCCGGGTCAATGTTGGCACTCCGGTTGCAGAATAAGTAATGGCAAACACCTTTACTTCGTCCTGACAACCCATTGCTAATACAGTTCCATCGTAATTCACAGCCATTCCACCGGTATATGAATTCGCGATTAAAGTTGGTGTTATTCCGGAATTGAAATTCAAAACGCCAGTGGCATCAATGTGAATCAGTGAAGGAATCGTTGCTGCATCCGTTGCCCGATATTGCGAAATCCACCAGCCTCCCCGATTATCGGGAGCTAAACAGGAACTGTAGTTTTGTTGCAAATTGCCATTCAGAGCATCGTTATATACAACAGCACTCGGAGCAGTCTGCCATGGAGTTTCCAGTGTTCCGATATTGTATTGCAACACATTACCCGGACTTGTTGCCACTGAACTTGAATAATCTTTATCGAATGTATACAGTTTTGTGTCGGCACCTGTTCCCAATACCCAGCAATGTGCAATGGTACCATGAACATTTACTCCATTTTTGCTTCCAACACCAGCAGTTAAAGTAAGTCCATCGAAAACAGGTTTAAATGTTCCTGTTGGATTTGCGGGATCCATGATCCAGACTCCGGGATGCGGCACACTAAAATCACAAATATAAACTTTTCCATCGGGTGCCACGCTAACCCGCATCGGGCTGCTGGCTGCATCCCAGGTGATTTGACCTGCATAGCTGGTTGCACCCTGATTAGTAACATCTTCTAATGCTGAATTTAAAATATACACTCCGTCAGTTGTCATTCTTCCGGTTGTTGTTCGCGGTGTAGTTTCTGAAGCATATATCCGTCCGAAATACGGACTTTCAACACTGTTGTCAACAGCCACTCCGCGTGGTGAGAAGAATTGCATTTGAACCTGATTGTTATCCGAGAATTTCAACGGACGATCCACAGCATCGGCTACAGCTTTAACATCCCAGGTGAATGTGCCTTCCGGTAAATCGGCTGATAATACAGGCACTGTTTTTTGCCCTTTGGCTAATGCACCGGCATCAATTGTTTTCACAATTTCTGTTCCGTTGTAAATGTTGATCGTAACTGAAGTTGCGGTTTCGTTCAAGGTGAATTTCAGGTTGTAACCAGCTCCGTTTGTTTCAGCTCTTAATTCAGAGGCATAAATATTAGCTTTGGCAGTAGGAATAACTGTTTTATACCGTGCCATTCCTTCATTTTGAGCTAAAATCAACAAGTCAATATCATAACCGCTTACTTTTGCAGCCGCAGCCATATAGGTTGATTTTTGAACGCCAAGACCGGCATCAGGAAGTTTTTCGGATATTTTCACCGCATTAGCCAATCCGTTTGTGATGTCGAACATAACTACGCCAACAGCTGTAGAATCGGCATTACAAACCGGCGATGCCATAAATACATGTTTCGCATTGCGGAAGAAGAAATTGCCTGTAGCTACCGGTTGCATGGTGTAACCTGATTTTTCAGCAAAAACACCTTTATTTACAAGCAGAGAACGGTCGGCGATGTTCCAGTCGAACTGATATTCGGTAGGAAGTATTTTTTCGCTGTCCAAATAGAAATGATCATTTCCGGTGGGCGAAATCGTCATCTTGAGTTTCTTGCCCCATAATGCTTCGGTATATGTACTTGGTGTTGCTACGTCGGCCATATATTTAAAACCAATGGCAGCAATTCCTTCTTCATAAAGTAGTCCGACAATACGAATGGTTTTTGAACTTCCGGTTGTCACGCTTGGGGTATAAACCGTACATTTCCAGCGTGGTCCGCTAACAGCAAAAGTTTCACCCATAACACCGACCGACCAGTTTGCCTGACTTTGCGATTGGAAAAGCAATTTTGGAGCAATGGAATCATTGTCCCACGTGTATACTTTGAAATAACGTCCTTTTGTTTCGGGTAAGGCAATTGAATCTTTGTTACAAGCCAGTAAATATCCATCGGAAGTGAAATTAATATCACTCAATGTATTCACTCCGCCGCTAACTCCGGTTAAATCCATTTCCCTGATTTTAGCGGTTGTTACAGCATTGGCAATAATAATCTTTGGTTCGGTGGTAAGAATATACAACTTTTCATTGCGATAAACTACTTTGCGGATTTGATTCGGATTCAGCCAATCGGGAACTATCGGAGTTGCCGTTCCGAAATTATAATGTTTCAACGCTATTGCACCTGCCTCCTGAGCGGGTTCGGTATAATTTGGTGTTGTATCTTTGGCAATAACAATGTTTGGATTCACCAGAAACATTTTGGCATACGAAGTTTTTGCAGCTAAAACGGCTACGGTCGTATCTTTCGAAGTGTGATCTTTGGCATCAATATGCAATTTGTAATTTCCGGGTGTAAGGTTGTAGAAGGCGAAAACACCATTATACAACGTATCAACCTGACACATATCGAGCGAATCGCCGGCGGCATTCATTAATTTTATTTTCGATCCGTTTAATGGCAGATATCTGTCATTTGTGCCTGCTTTATAGGCGTATTTCGCATTGACAAACGTTTCATCTTTTCCTTTTGCAAAACCGGCAATTACACCGTTAGCAGGTAAATCGGTCTGAAAATAATCGCAGAAATAGCGGTAAAAATTTACTGCTTCAAGCTTGCGATAATTCTTATTCAGTAACCGGTGAGTTTCGGGTGGATAATCGTGAAACGAACCTTCATTTAAATATCCGGGAACGGTAAGCGGACGTAAAACACCCAGACCACTGGTATTACCATAGAAAGTAAAATCACCCTGAATGTTGGTAGATGTAGTGTAGAAAGTCCAGTTTGTAAGTTGATTTGATATCATCCTTGGCCATGAAGCCTGCGCCATGGGCAAGCTGGCGGCAACAGTCGGAGCACCTGTGGCTCCATGATACAACATCAAAAGATAATTAGTTCCTGTATTGGTTCCGAGTGCATTGCTGTGAATTGAAAGAAAAGCATCAACTCCATTGGTATTGGCTTCTTCAGCAATTTCAGTCAGATTCCGGTCATCGACATCGCGGTTCAAAACGCGTGACATAATAACCGTTGCACCTGAAGCCTGAAGCATATCGCGTAAAGCCAGTCCTTTTTGCAGGTTGCTGTACGATTCCCAAAAACCAAGCGTATCGCCCAGCGCATAATTAATGGTTTGTATATTACGGTCATTTGCACCATCATAACCGCCATGACCCGGATTTATATAGATTTTAATTCCGGTAAAGTCTTTTGCCGAAACTGAAATAACAGCCAGTAGAACAAGTAAAATTCCTGTAATTTTTTTCATAACACGTTCTCCTGTTTATTTAATCTGAATATTCAATAAATAAACTTCTCCATTTTCAGTATTAAAGGCGATGCGTGAACCATCTGCTGAAGCTGCAGGATACATGGCCATTTT
>Ga0302215_10000427_pt1 | contig 30798 bp, 36 predicted proteins | sample II_Fen_N3_1_FD_194580 | JGI IMG/M metagenome (GOLD analysis project Ga0302215, IMG submission 194580) | Peat permafrost microbial communities from Stordalen Mire near Abisko, Sweden - II_Fen_N3_1 | ecosystem: Environmental > Terrestrial > Soil > Wetlands > Permafrost | place: Sweden: Abisko... | reverse complement strand
ATATCAAAAACAATTAGCTCTTTTCAATTAAATATTGTGACAGTTGATCCTTATTTGAAAAAATTCATGCTTGCCGAAAGTGTCAGTTTGAATATGTTTGATAGTAACGATATCACTGAGGTTTTGGCTTCGTATGGTGGCGTCTATCCTACTTTCTCAAATATTCAGAATGGAGCTGGGCTTTTTGGCAGTTTCTTGATAGACGGTAAATCAATTTTGGTAACTCAAAAAGAAACAGTAAACTAAATGCTAAAGGGAAAAATAGTAATCAGCTTAAGCGTATTGTTTCTATGTATTACCGGAATACAGGCACAAGCCTACGCAAAACGTTTTCGAGTGCAAGGAACAATAATTGACGGACGAACAAAAAAAGGCATCAAAAGAATTCCTTTCATAGTCATGCCATTTAACAAGATGATTGATGCCAATAATGAAGGTACATTCTTATTCAGTTTCCCGAAGGGTGAATATACATTTAAAATTGATTATCCCCCATTTGATAAGAAAGAAGTAAAAATAGATGTAAAGAAAGATACTGCGTTTGTTGTTGAACTTCATTCTCCATTCGAATCACAATATATCCAGGAAGTAGAAATTTTATCGGGTAAATCTGCCACTAAACAACCTGCCAGCGTTCAGCAAATTGATAGTCATTTGTTGAATGTAATCCCTGCTTTAATCGGTGAGCGCGATATACTGAAAGCATTTGCGATGACAGCAGGTGTTACTTCAAGCAGTGAAGGTGCAGCCGATATGCAGGTACGTGGGGGAAATCATGGGCAAAACCTTTATTTACTAGATGGTGTGCCTTTGTATTCAACAGAACATCTTTTTGGAATGGTGTCGGTTTATAATCCTTTAATTGTAAAAACTGCAAAGCTATATAAATCAGATTTTCCAACTGAATACGGTGGAAAGATATCTTCTGTTGTAGATGTATTAACCGACGATGCCAACCTGAATAAATTCTCAGGAGCACTTGATATTAGCCTGTTGTCAAGTAAGGCTTTGTTTAATATACCTTTAGTGAAAAATAAATTGGCATTGGCTATTTCCGGTCGAATATCTAATTATAGTTTATTGAATGTTGCCTCTCTCTTAAAATTAAACCCCGATGATGTGAAGTTAAATTTATATTTTGGAGATGTTAATGCTAATCTGTTTTGGAAAATATCCGAAAAAGACAAGTTGAAACTCACGTGGTTCAATAACAGCGATGGCTTTGATATAACGACAAAGGAGCAGTATTATACTGCTGCATCGTGGATGGATAATAAGCAGAAAAATCTGGGATTGAATTGGTATCGTACAATTTCCGCACATACCGAAAATAAATTATTAGCTTATACCGACAGTTACGGTTTTGACTTTGGGCTTTCAAACCTAGGCATAGATTCTAAATATAAAAGCATTAACCAGATACTTACCGGAATTAAATCGGTTGGGTTTGTTGATAAATTCACTGTGAATCTGTCTGATAATTTGAAGCTTACAAGTGGAGCTTCGTTTAAAGCAATTGGATTTTCCCCAACGCAAGTGAATGTTACAGATACTACCACTAGACGCAGGAATACGTCCAGCTTAGTTCAGGAAATTGAAGGTGTTGCTTTTTCAGAATCTGAATATCAATTTGCACCCGGCCAACATTTGACTACCGGATTAAGATTCAGCACTTTTGGAAATTCTGACATTGTTTACCCAAACCTTGAACCACGAATTGGATACCATGGAATTTTTACGCATGATCTTGCAATAAGTGCTTCTGCTGGTCGGCTTACTCAACCTGTCCATAGACTTGCTAATTCAGGTTTAGGCGTCCCATTTGAAATATTTATGCCATCCAACAAAGACTTATTACCAGAGAGTTCATGGAATTTCTCATTAGGATTGGGTAAAGACTTTTCATTCAAGGGAAATAAATCTTCTATAAAAATCGATACCTGGTATAAGTCTTTTCATAACATTGCAGAGTTTCGGGATGGTTATGATGCCCTGAGCGTGATGATGAATAATCTGAACATGGCAAATCAAACCAGAGAAATAATCACACAAGGAAAGGGTAGGGCGTATGGGATAGATATTTCGAGCAGTTTCACCCAAAAATATTGGTCTCTGTCGGCAGACTACACTTTGATGCAGGCTACTAATCAATTTGCAGATTTAAACTTTGGAAAACCTTTTGCCGCTTCAACCGACATACGGCATTCGCTTTACCTGATGCTAGAACGAAAATTCTCGACAAACCTAACAATGGCGGTCACCTGGCAATATCATTCAGGTAAGCCGATAACTGTACCGACTATATTGTTCAAATATCCTTTGCGCAACTATGAAACCGGAGCGCTTTCGAACTCATATATACAATATCAGGCTGTTGAAACTGAAAGAAATAACTACAGAACCAAGTCATTTCATAAATTGGATATAACAATAACTAAAAGTTATAAGGTATTTAAACGTTACGAAGGCTCCTATTCGTTCGGATTGTATAATGCATATAATCGTACAAATCCATATATCTATTTTCTGAGTAGAGATTGGAACTCTGATGGACCTTATAAACTGTTACTAAAGTCCATGTCCATGTTTCCAATTCTACCATCATTTAGCTGGTCGATGAAGTTTTGATCTTTCTTCATCTTAAAACAATCTTTCTTTACCCCATGAAATTATTGCAGCAATTTTGCTTTTATGTTAATGCAAATTACTATATTTGTCGGGCAAAAATCATACTCGTGAAGTACAGGGTAATACATTGGTTGTTTGGCGCAGTTTGGGGACTCTCATGAAAAAAGATGATAGAATTTATTCCTTCTTGAAAAATGAATTAGTGACCCTCGTTATTGGAATATTAGATATATTGATTAAACATAAAATACATAGATTATGAAGAAAATTGTAATTATGACACTATTCTTTTTTTCCTGTCAAATGAACTATTGTCAAATAATAAAAGGAGTGGTTTTCGATTCATCTACAAATAAAGAAATAAGTTCAGTTTCTATATATTTTAGCGGAACTTATGTAGGTACAACTTCTGATAAAGAGGGGAATTTTGAGTTGAATATATCAAAAAATAAAAATATGCCTTTGACAATAAGTGCAGTAGGTTATTATTCAGTTACTTTAGAACCTATTTCCGAAGATAAAACGATTAAAGTGATGTTGAAACCTAAAATTTATAAGGTAAAAGATGTCAATATAAAAGCCAAATCATTTGTAAAGAAAAGAAAAATGTACTTGAAATTTTTCAAGGAAGAATTTCTTGGATACGATTATGAGTCCATGAAATGTGAAATTGAAAATGAAAATGATATAACATTTAATTACGATTCAGATAAAGATACATTGAAAGCTTTTGCAAGAAATCCAATTCGTATAACAAATAAATCACTGGGGTATAAAATCACTTATTTTTTGGACAAATTTGAATACCGATGGAAAGGCTTAAATACAGCTTTTGAGGGAAATCTTATTTTTCAGGATGTGGCTGATAGTAATCATAGTGAGTTGTTTGACAAACTCAGATATTCTGTTTATCAAGGCTCAAGAATGCATTTCTTCAGAACATTGTGGGCAAATAATTTGAGTTCAACCCAATTCAATATAAAGAACGAGAACAGACAGCCACTTAATGTTAGTGAAGTTGTGAAGCAGGTAGATGGGGATAAATACTTGTCTTATCCTAAGGTTATAATTGTGAACTACAATAAGAAAATAAGTCAACTTGTCTTTCTTGAAAAATTAGTTTATTTTGACAAATCCGGTTATTTTGATGGATCTGGTATAAACTGGAGAGGTGAAATGGGAATCCAACGAATAGCTGACACTTTACCAAATGAATATGTAACTTTAGAAACAAACTAACAATAGCTTTAACATATACAGTAAAATTATCTCACGAATATTACTCTTTGATTAATATAAATCACGGTGTTTGCTGATCATTTAAAATCAATCCACTAAAAATAAATAGAATATGAAAAAACAGTTGCTCCTTGTTTCCGTTATTTTTATTTCCATGCTGAGTTTCGGGCAGGGAATCGTGTTTGAACACGGAACATGGAAAGATGTATTGGAAAAAGCGAAACAAACCAATAAGCCCATTTTTGTGGACATATACACTACCTGGTGCGGTCCGTGTAAGAAAATGAGCAAAGATATTTTTCCACTGGCCGAAGTGGGGAAGGTATACAATGCCGATTTTGTGTGTTATCAGATTGACGCCGAAAAAGGCGAAGGCATTGACGTTGCCAAAAAGTACGAGGTAAACTCTTATCCCACCTACCTGTTTATCAAAGCCGATGGCGTGTTGTTTTCACGGGCTGTGGGTTCTATGCCGACAGAGAATTTTATTGCTGTGGCAAAAACAGCGCTGGCCGACCTGACCGATCCGAAACCGATAGGCGTTTTGGAAAAAGAATATGCCGAAAAGAAAAACGATCCGGCTTTTCTGTTGGAGTATATGAACAAGCTTTCGAAATTGGGTAAATCAAACGCTCAGCTTTTCGACGAATACCTGGCCCTGTTACCTGCCGACCAGCGTGCGTCGAAGGAAATTCTGGATATTTATCAAAAGGAAGGTCAGTATTTGAAAATGAATTCGCTAGCCTACAAAAATCTGCAGGATAATGCCGTTTTGTTTTTCCCCAAGGTGGGAGGATATATTTATGTATACATGTCGCGTGCCATCGATAATTCGTTTCGCGAGGCAGCTTCAACCAAAAACGAAGTTTTGCTGCAGCAGGTAGTGGAAGCCAACGAAAAACTTCCGCAAACAGCTGCGCGAAAAACAAAGGAAGAGCTGTATATGAATTATTATAAGCGCACAGGCGATATGGAAAAATACGTGAGCAATGCCACGGCCTATTGCGAAAGCGCATTGATGTCTGTTTTGCCCGACTCCATTGCCAGGATTGATAAGAAGAAATTACAGGATTTTGATCCAACACCGCTTATCGGAAAGATTGACTCCGCTCAGTTGGCACAGCTAAAAGAATACATGGCTCATGCCGAACGCAACCAGTACAGTATGGCATTAAACGAAGTTGCCTGGGGTTTCTTCGAAAAAGTAACCGACGAAAAAGCGCTAGCCAGTGCTATAAGTTGGTCAAAACGCTCGGTGGAGATTTATCCCGAAAATCATATGTACATGGATACCTATGCAAATTTGCTGTACAAAGCGGGACGTAAGGACGAAGCTCTGGCAAAAGAAAATGAAGCGTTGACGCTGGCCCAAAACGCCAAAGCCGATACCAAAGGTTACGAAGAAACTATAGCTAATATAAAGGCAGGCAAGAAAACCTGGAAATAAAATCGAACAAACTTCCCCCTCGTTGCAAACTAAGGGGAGATATATACATAAAGCTATTCAGGCAATGTCCCGAATAGCTTTATGTGTGTCAGTTGTTTTTTTGTTGACAATCCTATTTCTGTTTGTTTCCTATTGTCAGTTTATATCCAATTTTTGGTATTGTTTCAATCGTCACGTTACTGTCAGTGCTTAGTTTAGTGCGGAGTGACAGAAGGATATTGTTCAGCGATGCTTCTTTGCTTTTTAAATCAGAATCATCCCAGACTGTTTCCAGAATATTTTTTTTTGATAGTACATTTTCTTTGTTTTTAAACAGCAGACACAGCACCGTACATTCATTTTTTTTCAAATGGATTTTTTCATCAGCAATTTGCAGGCAGTGTTCCTCAGGTGAAAACAGAAAATCTCCGATTTGATAAGTCTGAATTGTTGGAGTTTGATTCATCGGACGTGATAACAGTTCAGTCATACGTAAAATCAGTTCCCGAATGCCGAAAGGTTTCTTCAGGTAATCAACATTCCCAACTTTATAGCCTTCCTGCATATCTTCAATTTGAGTACGGGATGTTGTAAATATGATGGGCACCTGACTTATTTGACGTATTGCTTTGCTCACGTCAAATCCATTCATGGCTCCTTTCAGGTTTACATCGAGTAATATAATATCAGGCTGGAACTTTTTTAAAGCAGTAATTGCTTCTTCACCTTTAGTCTTATGATGCACCTCAAAACCTTCCCTTTCCAAACCATCGGTGAGCATAAAGGCCAGATTGGCATCATCTTCTATTAATAGAATTTTTTTCATATTACTTGGTGGTGTTAGCTTCGCTGTTATTTACTCCCTTCGGTCGTGTTATTAGCCTTCGGCGATAGTTACTTCGCGTTATTTACTCCCTGTGGTCGTGTTATTTATTGGCAAAAAATCGCAAAATCAATAACAATTCATAACGCCGCAGGCAAATAACTATCAATAACGCCGTAGGCAAGTAAAAATGAATTTCGTTTCTGACTAACAAGGCAAATAAACTATAAATTCACTTCCCTTTTCAATTTCGCTTTTTACTTCAATTCCTCCACCATGTTTTTCAACAACTGCTTTTACATAGCTTAATCCAATGCCAAAACCGCTGGGCGTGCCAACATCGGTGTTTAGACGAGTATATTTTTCAAATACACTACTGATTTTTTCGGGTTTTATGCCTATGCCATTATCTTTCACCGATACATATAAAATATCTTTTACATGCTGAATGCTAATGGATATAAGTACCGACACTCCCGAATACTTTATCGCATTATCAATCAGGTTGGCAATGCATTGTAGCAAGTGGTCTCTATCGGCTTTTATGCTTACATCGCCTGCCATATTCTCTATTTGTATACTCACTTCTTTCTCCGAAACAGTAGCAAACTGTTCTTTCAGTTTTTCCACTTCGTTGGCCAGATTAAACCGGGAATAATTAAGTTTGAAAACTCCCTCTTCGGCCATCGACAGGGTCATTATCATATTTATTTTCTGTGACATATCCTTTGTTGCTTCCCTCGAAATGGCCAGATACCGCTCTTTCTTGGCCGGGTTAGCATCCAGTGCCGGATTCGATAAAGCTTCCAAAGCCAAATGCAATTGGGCTACCGGGCGTTTCAACTCGTGAGCCGTATTGCCAAAGAAATCGTTTTTCACGGCCATCAGTTTTTTCTGACGAGCCTGTGTGCGGAACAAAAACCACAAACCAAATATGCCAAACAGGGCAAGCAGCAACGAGCTCGCCAGCAAGGTTCCCATGCGCTTAAAAATGCTCTCGAACGGATTAATTAATACCAGTTGAAGCGATTTTTTCTTATTCAGATCGATTGACAGGGGCTTCGACGAAATTTCGAATAATGAAGCATACGATCTGGTTTTCGATTTATCCAATACCTTGCCGGTGTTTGCATCAATAACGTTGATAGCAAACCTCGTACGGATGTTTCGCGATTGCAGAATACTACCCGTGATACTATCCAGGTTGTGAAGATTCATTGGCGTTTTTTCGCTTAGAAATCTATTCATTACAAGTGCCAGAAAAAATGTAAGATTATTCTTGTAGGGCTTTAGTTCTTTTATGTCATATCCGGCCGTGTTTTCTTTGGTGGGTGGTGGAGGAGTTTTCAGTGTGTCCTCACCGGTCAGATGTTTGTAATACTCATTCCGCTGATTTAGTTCCTTGCTAAACGCATCCTTTATAATAACATTTGATTCGTGAGTCAGATAATTACGGGTTTGTTTCAAATTCCCATATACAGTGTAAGCCTGCAAAGCCAATAGCAGCAAAATCCCTAATGCAGATACGTATGTAATGAGTCGGGTTTTCATAGCTTACTGTAGTCCAATTTATTGAGTGAATATTAGTAATTGTCAGCATTTATGTTCAAATTGCTACAACACGATAATATTTAACGCCAAAAGTACAAAAAATTAGAAATAAATTAGAAAAAAATGAGAAAAAAATTATAAAGAGTTAAAATTAAAAGCTATAATATTGCTGCATCATTCATCTCAAAAAAACATAGTATATGAAAAGAGTAAAAACTGATGCTTCGAATTTCAAGAAATTAAGTTCTTTAGACATGAAAAAAATTGATGGTGGCACATGGATAAATGTTCCACAGAGTGATGGTACAGTAAAACCTGTTTGGGTATAATTCCTTAAATAATAGCGGTACAGTCAGAGATTAGTGCGTAGTGAACACATAGGAAAATAATTTTCGTAACCTGTACATCCCAACATTGCAGGTGAAATTTTTTTGTTGATTGTACCGCTTTTTAATTTTGGAAATCATTTTGACAATAGGGAAAATTATTTCCGAATTAAGCTCTACATTTTTTTATGGTCTCAAAAAACGAAAAAATAAGCCCTAAAAAAATTAAAGTGTTAGGAAAAAACAAAAATATTAACTTCAAAATATTTTGGGCTCTAAAAAAACGAAAAATATTAACTCCAAAATTTTTTGAAGTCCCCAAAAACGAAAAATATTAACTTCAAAAAGTTTTGAGCACTCAAAAAACGAAAAAAATCGACTCTAAAATATTTTGAGACATAAAAAAACAAGACAAACTTTCATAAATACATAGATAACAATAAGTTAACCATTTTACGAACTATTTTTTGAGTATTATTATGATTCAGACTCTTAATTATTCATTATTTTCAAGCGACGAATTTTATTCTTTTGCATTAAAAACGATCGCACTTGTTGAAGAAAAAAAAGCAGTTATACCTGCTGTAGTACCGTTTTTGACAAAAGCCAATGCTGGTCTGGTTTTGTACCAGGGTGCCCTCGAAAGAGAAGCAAAAAATCCATTGATAAAAATACGGACCAACATGGACGAATACCGTATCAAAGCCTTTTTGGCATTTCGCAAACAAGTGGAATCTGCTTCTTCCCGACGAAAAGAGGGAGTTGCCGACGCAGCTCATGTACTTATTGAAGCCATTCGGAAATACGTCTGGTACATTCAGCCGGTAGGACAAAAAGTACGCACAACCTATATTATCAATATAATTTCGGACCTGAAAACAAAACATGCCGCCGAACTGGCATTGACAGGTAGCACCGAACTACTTGAAGAACTGGAACAGGCAGAAACCGACTACGAAACTGCAAACAACAATGTTTCTACTTCTGAAATAATCAGCAATGAACCTACCGTAAGCGAAACACGTCCCACGCTTAGTGAAGCATTACGTCAGATGTCTCAAATGATATCGTTACAGGAAACCGCAGCTCCATCGGCCGAAGTTACAGCACTTATCACAGCGCTCAACAATCATATCACCGCCTCACTGACCACCGTAAAAGCCAGCGATACACGGGCCGAAAATGCCAAAAAGAATACAACAGAAACTAAATAAAATAAACTTCCCCTCCTGCACTGAAAATGAGTGGGAGGGGAAAACTGTATAAAACAACATAGCATTATGGGAAAAACAGGACAATCAGGCCAGGGCAATGCCGGAGGATGGCCTTCTACTACCGGTGGTAAATCGGGAACGGGGAGAAGTAATAATAAGTAAGTGGAATCTACATTGAAAGAGATTATATTCAGTCGATGAGAGAGGACTCGTGGCAGCAGGAGAAATGAAAATAAAATATATGGTTATATAAAGTTAATCACATAATGAAAAAAATTAGTTGTTTCGATTTATTCCTGACAATAATAGTTGCAATATATAATCTGGGATTGATGTTCTTTTCATTGATTTGGATTTTTACAAATTACTTTAAGGTAGTAAAAGATAGTCTAAAAACACTTCAGAATTTTGATATCAATGAGAATGTTACCTATAGTTTGTTTCTGGCAGGTGTATTAGGCGGAAGTTTTTATTGTTTGAGGGCTTTGTACGAACGTTTAGGTCAGAATTTCACCCCAATAATTGACGAGCATAAAATAGACACTGATAGCTTTAATATAAAAGTTTGGTTTTTCTGGTATTTATACAGACCAATTCAAGGTGCGGTTTTAGGCTTAGTACTACTGACATTAATTAATTGCAATCTTTTTTCGATGCAAAAATTAGATGCAGAGAGTATGAAATCATATTATACATTAATATCCGTCGGTTTTTTATGCGGGTTTGGGAGTCACGAAGTGATGCACAAAATACAGGAGATAATAAAAGTGACTTTCGCCAAGGCAATTAAAACAGGCTCTACATCAGAGCAAAAAGTAAAGGAAAATAACGAATAAATCAGATTATACATGGTAACATATTTTAGAGCATTTCAGTTAAATAGTAAAGGTTCACTTTTTTCATTTTGGAAAAATAACACGTATACGCTTATAGAGGCACGACTACCAAAAGATGGTATTGATGTTTTAGCTGCTGACATTTGGCAGTTCAGTAAATACCGAATTGACACACTGCATATTACAAGTTGGGATGTAGACCATTGCAATATTGATGATTTAACTCAGATTCTTAATCATTTCAGACCTGAAAGAATCGAAATCCCAAGTTACGACCCAGATACAGAAACAGCAATATCTTGTAAAAGAATCATAACAAAGTATGATGATATTCACCAGAAGTATGTATTTAATGTAACAAAATATGACAAGTCAACTATAGATCATTTACAAGGTGCCCAAGCTTGGGGAAGAGATAACATTGTATATCACTCATTATACAATGTAGCAAATCACAATGATATGTCACAGATTCGCTTCTTTCGTTCAGATGGTTTTAATGTGTTAAGTCTAGGAGATTGTGAATCTGAAGATATAACTAAAGCTTTAATGTTCAATAATAGTTTAATTAAAACAGAAGTTGACATATTAATACTACCTCATCATGGTTCTGATCATAGTATGTTAACAGGAGAATTTCTTGACTATTGTAAACCCTCACTGGCCGTGTGTTCATCAAATTATGACAATCATCATAATCACCCACATCAACCAGTAAGGAATTTACTCTCATATAGGGACATAAAACTTATGACTACAAAACGTGGAGATATAATTGTAAAGCAAAACTTTACAAACCAACAAGTAGTAGCACATAATTTAATTTCCAATAATCAGAATGTAGAAGAGCCTTTTAGGTTTGAAACGAAAAGGAATAAATAAGTATAAGAAAAACACTCGTTTATGTAGGACTTCGTCCTATGCCAATTCAGAAAAGGAATTTCACAGTTAATATATGGATTAATTAAAAATAAGAAATATGGCAAAAAAAGTAACAAGCCCCAAAGTGGCAAAGGAAGCATCTCAGATATTAAAAGATAATCGCTACAGTGACAAGAGCAAATCTGTTGCAGGAAGCGCATTATCGCAAGCAGAGAAGAAATCAAACAAGAAGAAATAAAAAAATAAACATAATTATTAATCAAAAAAAACATCACCATGGAAATAGATGATTTATTAAGAGATGCTTTTGTGTCAGAATGGAACAGGCTTTCTACTAGAAGCATAACTTCTTATTTGCCTACAGTAAGGAGTAGTTTTGCTATAACGAGGGTAAAAGATTCTTTGAACGAAGGCATTGATAGATCGCGTGATAAACTTACACTGGAAAGATATCACAGACAAAACTTAGCAGACTTGGCCAGAACATATGCTCAAACTTTGTATCGTGTTTCTGATTCAGGAACTAATTTAAACGAATCTACAATCATTCAAGCTAAGGCTGTAATGAAAAGCAGAGGTGTTTGTGATTCTTATCCTTGCTAATTTATGTTTATGGAGAACAATGAATTAAATGACGAGAAGGATCTCACTCCAGAAGAGAGGACTGATAGACTTAAAGCAGTTGATATTACTATTGATTCACTAAAGCAATATATAGCTCTTTCTAGTGTTGCTATTGCTGGTCTTTTGGCGTTTCTCAATGCTAATGGGAAGGACGGTATCAAATGGATATTTGTATTGGCTGTTGTTGGATTTATGTTATGTGCGATTGTTAGCATTTTTACAATTAATACATTCATAAATAAGGTTCACAATCACACAATAAATGTGCGACATACCGGATTAAGAATACCTAATTTTATTGCTATTATTCTATTTCTAATAGGAGTATTAGCAAGTGCAGGATTTTTCTTTTCAGTTCAAAATAATGATAAGAATAAGGGTTATATAGAATCGAAAATTATTATAGAGAATAGTAAAATTGAAATTGGAAAGGATGTAAAAACAAAAGTTATCATCTATACAGATTCACTTAAGAATTATAAACGAATAGAAATTAACTAATTCTCATTAAAAAATATGAAAAAAATTATAGCACTTTATGGAAAAGGTGATTCGGGTAAAACCAGCACTTTAAATCTTCTAATTGATTTGATAGTATCTGAAAACAAGGGAATACCTATGGCAATTCGTGCAGAAGAGGAACTAAGAAAAGATTGTAGAGCAGTCTTGAGTTATAAAGGTAAAATTATCGGAGTAGGAACTTGGGGAGATAGCAAGGACGAAGTAGAAAAGAATTGTAAGTTTTTTAAAGAAAAGAATTGTGATATAATGTTTACTGCAACTAGAACCAGAGGGGAGACATGTGACACGATTAAAGATTTTGCCTTCAAGAACAGATTTTCATTAGAATGGATGAAGAAAAAGTACAGAGATACCAATCGATATTCGGAAAATTTAAAACAAGCTCACGAATTGTTTAATTTTACAAAATAAAATTGTTATGGCTGATTTTTCAGAGGCCCAAATTCATGATGCTTGGGAAATGGGAGTATTAGTTGAAGGATATGATAAAAATAATTATCGTAAGGATTTTGCCGGAGCATGGATGCAACGTAGTCAGTATGGAAAACAAGGTCCATTAGGTTGGTCAATTGATCATAAATATCCAAAATCAAAAGGTGGTGGTGAGAATATTGATAATCTCCGTCCATTACAGTGGGAAAATAATAATAAGAAAGCGGATGATTATCCTACATTCAAAACTTCAAAAACATCTGAAGGAAATAATAATATTGATCTGGAACAATTATGGACAGAAAATGAGGATGTTCAGAAGCGATTAAATGAATTGTACAAAATAAAGTAAGATATAAAAATGGCAAATGATGATTCATTGACGGGGGTTATTGCAATTGGAGCTCTTCTTGTAGCAGGTTATCTCTACATTGATAACAAAAAGAAATCTGAAGAAATAAAAACATTAAATCAAGAGCGTGAACATTTGAAAGTGTTACTTCAGGTAGTTCATCAAAATAGTCAGTTTGATGAACAAATGAAACAAAAAATTGAGCAGCTTATAAGCCAATTTGAAGAAATAGATCCAGCAGTTGCAAGTGAATTGGCTCAGGCATTACAATTACTTCAAATCGGTCAGACTGAGAATGCAATTGAAGATTTTGTAAAAATAATGGAGCACTTGTTGAATAGAAAATATTCAACAGATTCAGCATTTGATGACTGGATTAGAAGTAATAAAAAGAAGAGAGATCTTCATAATTTGCTTCAATATAGTAAAGAAACAAAGTTTATATCTGAAATAGAGTATACCTTCTTTATTGCAATTAAAACAATAAGGAATAAAGAAGACCATACGTTGGATTTAAGACTTGATAGATACCTTAATGCTTCCGGCTTATTGACTGCAATAGGGGCAATAATGAAAATAGGGGCTAGCGTATACTCCGGTAAACGAAGATTAAATATCAACTAGTTTTTTCAGAGTATTGAGAATGTTGAATGTATGAAACTTTAAAAAATTAGGTTATGAGACGCAAATGTGTAAGTATGTTACTTTTCCTTGGTTTAGGATTTATGGGACTTTCAGCTCAGAACGCGATTCTTTCCTCAGGTAATAATGCAGTAGGAATCGGAGGTTCTATAAGTTATTCTGTTGGCCAGATAACTTATATCACAACTAATGCTACGAATGGTTCGACATCACAGGGAGTACAGCAAGCTTATGAGATTTCAGTTTTAAACGGAATGAATGAAGCTAAAGGTATTACTTTGTTCTGTTCAACATTTCCAAATCCGGCTATGGATTTTGTAACTGTAAAAGTTGAAAATTACAACATGGAAAAGTTGGTTTATCAACTTTTGGACATTAATGGTAGACTTATAGAAAGCAAAGTAAGTGAAGTCAATGAAACGACCTTTAAAATGAGCAAGCTTTTAGCAGCTACTTATTTACTGAAAATCAGTCAGAATAATAAAGAAATCAAAACTTTTAGAATCATAAAAAAATAATCACAATGAAAAAACTAATTGCAATCTTGATAGCCATAATGAGTTTGGCTACAACAGGAGCTCAGAGTCCTCAAAAAATGAGTTATCAAGCAGTGGTACGTAATAGTAACAATGTTCTTATTACATCTACAGCAATAGGCATGCGTGTGAGTGTTTTGCAAGGTTCTGAATCAGGAACTGAAGTTTACAAAGAAATTTACAATCCAAATCCACAAACAAATGCCAATGGGTTGGTTACTTTAGAAATTGGTAATGGTATCCCGTTAAAAGGCACATTTGGCGCAATCGATTGGGCAAATGGTCCTTATTTTATTAAAATTGAAACTGATCCTACCGGAGGTACAAATTATACCATAACAGGTAGCAGCCAATTATTGAGTGTTCCTTATGCACTTTTTTCAGCAAATAGTACTCCCGGGCCACAAGGACCAATTGGATTGACAGGGCCACAAGGACCAGCAGGTACTGGAATGTACAACCTAAATAGTTCTAACTACACGACTACTACAATTCCTGATGATAATTATGTTACAATACAAGGAACAGTTACCCTTGATGCAGATTATTCTGGGTTAAATAATAGACATTTAGTTATAAATGGAGGAACTATAACTGGTAACGGAACTGCTGTTCTCAAAGTTGGTAATAACTGTGTATTTAATGCAGTAACATTTAATGCCGTAGATATTGATTGTTCTTGGGCTACATTTATTAATTGTATTTTCATAGGCAGTTGTCCCAGAATTGGGTTTGACAGTAAATTCTATGATTGTCAATTTTCAGGTGTAATAACAGGATCTGTGAATTTATTAGGTTCAATTGTAAATTCCAGCGTGTCAAACAGTACATTGCCAAGATGCAAAGAGTTTACAAATTCAACCATATCAGGCAGTACTATAGGGAATGGAGATGTCAACCAATGTGCTGTTTCATACATTAGTGGTTGTAACATAAACTCAAGTTCTATCTATGCATTGCAGAGTGATTTTAATGCCACAGGTAATCATTTTAGTCATTCAAGCATTTTTCTGAATAATTCTACACAAGTATGTAGTTCTGCCATTATTGCAAATAATCGATTTGAGAGTGGCCTGACTTCAACGACCTCACCAATAAATATTGATCCAACAACTTCAGGTTATAAAATATATAACATTCATGATAATTTATTTACAATGCAATCGGGAGATGATTATTGCATAAAGTTCACTTCTTCAACTAATGGAGCTTCTTATGCAAATGTTGCAATAAAGGGAAATACTTTTTGGCGAGGGGCAAATACCTACCCCATCTTATACCAGTCATCAATACCAGTTGATTATACGGGAAATACAGTATGGCAATTATCTAATCCTACCTCTTCAGGTGGCTTAACTGTTAGTGCTCCTAATTTTAGTCACTAGTATATAATAATTTTATAAGAATAATTATAGTAATTAAAAAAGAGGAGGTTTATTATGAAAACAAAATTTAGATTTTTCTTAGCATTTATGTTGTGTTCAATTTGTTTTTCATCATGCAACGAAGAGCAAATTAAACAGGCATCAGAAAAAGATGCAGTAACAAAAAGTGTCACAAGTTCTTCAAAGGTAGTTACTGTTAATGGAAATCTCACGGTCTCTCCTGACAAATTAATATATCAACCGGGCAATGTAATTAAATTTACCGGCAAAGTAACTAACACTTTGGGTGCTGTAGTTGTGGGAGGTCAGATTGGAATTGATAATCCAATTCTTCAGTTATGTACAATTGGACCAAAAACTGATATAACTGGAAAATTTGTTTATTCAGTAAATATTCCATCGACTGCAAAGGGTATTTATGCATTTGTTTTTTATTACGGTTCTTCCAAATCATTTATTGCAATTGCAGTAAGTCCAACAAGTGGATTAAGACTTACGAACAATGCATATTCAATACCATTAGGTACATCAACTTTTGCAAGTTCTTTTGAAAATGCATCATTAATAAAAGCGTTAAATAATTCAGGTTTCTCAATTGCAACACAGAGTCAGCTATCAAATACTACAAACCAGATTGCCACTTTTATGTTGGAAGCAGGAAGAAACTCTATTAAAGATTATTTTTCAAATCCTGCAACACAAGTAATAACTATTGCAGCAATTACATGTACGGGAACAGCTATTTTGGTTGGTGGTGTTGGTGTTGTTGCTTGTACTCCACTCTATCAGGCAGTTGCCGTTGAAGCAGGAAAATCCATACTAATAGCATCAGCTAAAACAGCAATTAATATGAGCCAATTGTCAACAACTGATAAAACATATTGGAAAAATAAAATTGATATAGGAAATTGTGTTTTAGGGGCCGTCAGTTTGAATCCTGCGTCATCTGCTATTAACGCTGTTGATGCTTTTGGTGCGGGTTGGACATGTGGTTCTGCCATTGCAAGTGTTTCTTCTGATTCAAAAAACATTAAATCTTTAAAAATAACAACACTACCTTCTGCTTCAAGCTTAAAAAAGAATGTAGGGGCTTTTGTTATTTTATCTCGTTAAATCTCCAGCATAACTTTCTCCCCCTTGTTTACAACGAGGGTTAACTGGTAAATTGTTTGTAACAATAAATAGCATAAAAAGATAGAAAAGTCCTCAGAAAATTACTCTCTTCTCTCGTATTGCAAACCAGGGGAAGAGAATTTGAACGATAGCATACTCACAAACCTTAAAACTAAAAACACTTACACGTTTCTGTAACTCCCAATGAAAATTGATCCCAAGGTTATCGAAAAGACGATACACTGCAAAAAAGAATTTGAATGTTTGTGCCACGTACATACCAGTTGCTTTATACATCACAAGGTAGTTCGTTGTGTGGGAGATAGCGTACTATTTGTAAAATGTAATGATTGTCTTTGTCGCTACAATATGACTTATGGAGGCAAAAATTTTGTTTGTAGCTGCCCTGTAAGGCTCGAAATTTACAGGAAACACAATAATCAGTAACGTTAGTATTGTTGAAATAGGGTTGTCTTATTTAAAACTAAAATAATATCCCAATGAAAACACAATTTTGTAAAACCGGACTTGTGCTTATTCTTTTTGCTTTAGGAATAAGCAGTTGCGTGAATCTAAAACACGTAAATGAATTTTCTGCATCGTCGCTTGGTAGTCTGTCGAAGTTCGAAGAGATAGACTATAGTTTTAAACAAAACTGCCTGGACAACTGTCAGGACAAGAAAATCAATAACATGATTGTCTCTCAAACTGATTGTAACTGTGCCAACGACGAAAAAGCTGATAGCGTCACGCTGGTAATCTATCAGGCCTTGAAAGGTTATTTCAGTGGATTGACCCGACTCTCGGATAACGAACTTACCAATTACAAATTGGATACGCTGAATAGCGCATTGATTAATAACAGTTTTGGTTCCGTTAAACTGGATAAAACTCAAATTGAAGCCTATTCCAATATATCGAAGATACTTATTCATGCTTTTACGGATGGATACCGGAAGCAAAAAATTAAAGAATACATTACTAAAGCAAACGATCCGGTCAAGGTGCTGATTCATTATTTAGAGCTGAACCTGTCGTTCAATCTGGTTGGAAAACTTGATGTGCAAAAACGACGCATTGCTAGCTATTATTTCGACCTGACAAAAGATTCAACCATTGCTATCATCGATAAGCGCAAAGCTGTGCAAGAGTATTACCTGCAACTGAATAAAATTCAGGTACGCCAAAACGAATTACGCACTTACTCCAAAGCATTGGATAAAATAGCACAGGGTCATCAGGTATTAGTGGATAATATAGACAAGTTGAGTGCTAAGGATATTAGAGAACAACTTACACAGTATTCGAGTGATATACAGAATGTAGTTTCAGAATTCAACAAAATAAAGAAATAACCATGGGAACACTTACCGCAGAACAAGTAAACCAACTTGCCACCCATTTTTTAGATATGGGCACAGAAATTGGCAATTACCGTCAGCAACAATATGATAAGTTGACAGCAGATGAAAGAGATGAAATGAAAGATTTGGTATCGGAAATTCTGGATTATTCCAATAACCTTTACACCCTATCAGCCACCCTGGTAATGAAAGATGTGCAGACTTCACTCACTACAATAAATAATGTAACTGCAGGTATTAAAACCACCTATAAAACGCTACAAAATGTTCAAAAAGCAATCAATGTGGCTGCTTCGGTAGTAACATTGGGGGCTGCTATCATGAGTCAGAATCCGCAAGCTATAGCTGTGTCGATTGGTGATTTGGCACAAACCTGGGCTGCTTGATTAAGTCTTTTATTTCTAACTCAATAATAACTTTAAAATTAATGAATCATGAAAAGATCAGAATTTGGAAAAATCAGTGGCGTCGATTTACTCAATGCCCTGTATCATGCTATTATTGCAGCTTTATTTCCGTTTTTAGCGTACCTGAACAAAGGCACTTTGCCCGAAACCCGACAGGAATGGATTGTTATGATTGGAGTATTTCTTACTGCTTTCTTTGGCGATGTATTCAAACGAACATTTACAAATTCTTCGGGCCAGGTATTGAAAAGAGAAGTAAAACAGTAGTTCATAGTTGACAGTTGATAGGTATCAGCGAAAGCAATTATCAAACTATCAACTGTCAACTTTCAATTATCAACTATCAACAAGTATGAAAGCAATCGGAAAATTCATATTACTGGACCTGTCGGAATTCGACGCATGGCTCGAAGCACAAAAAATAGTACGAAAAATATCGTTGATTCAACAGCACCATACCTACATTCCGGCCTACAAGCAATTTAATGGGAGTAACCATTTCCAACTTTGCCAAAGCATGGAGCAGTCTCACAAGGAGCGTGGCTTTGCGGAGATAGCTCAGAACTTTACCACCTTTCCGGATGGAAAAATAATGGTGTGCCGCAGTTTGAATACGATACCCGCGGGAATCAAAGGAGTAAATACTCCCGGTATTTGTATCGAAAACGTTGGAAACTTCGATAGTAAAAAAGACAGTATGAGCACCCAACAGCGGGAATGCATTGTGCATATTACCCGTTCGTTATTACGACGGTTCAAACTGGAAGCCAACGAAAATACAGTGGTTTATCACCATTGGTACGACCTGAACACCGGAAAAAGAATACTGAAAGAAGGTACAGGCGCTACCAAAACCTGCCCGGGTACAAACTTCTTTGGAGGGAATACTGTAGAGGCTTTTAAAGCGGGGTTGTTGCCGTTGTTGAAATAAAAAAAGAATACGACTATTTATTTTAGTACAATGGTGCGCAACATTTGAACGGATAATTAGTAAGACGTTTGCAGAATCTACGTGAAAAATTCTGCCGCGGAAACTGAAAAGCGTTATGAGTAGGTAAAAAATAATTTAAATGTTATGGAAAAAATTAATTTAAGAGAAATTAGGAAAAAGTTGACTAATTATGAGCTAAAAAAGATTATTGCAGGGAAGCAAAATGATAGTGTGCAAGATGTTAGTAATATAAACAGCACTTTCTCATGTTTATGCTCCTATAACAATACTTCAGTAATTCAGAATACAAATTCTGCTGGGGGCTGTCGTTGCGACTGCATATAATATTTTGTTTATAATACTACTATTAATAATACAAATTTAATATTAAATCATGAAAAAAATAAATTTAGAAAACATAAAAAAAAACTTGTCTAAATTCGAGTTAGATAAGATTATGGGAGGAAAATCTCAAGATGTTACAAATACTAATTCATACAAAACATGTACATGTACCTACACTAATCAATCAGTTATTTCTAATTCAAATTCAGTTGATGGATGTAGCTGTTTGTGTATTTAATGATTAAAATGTGGAATTAAACTTTTTGAAATATTATAGAATTATTTAATTTGAGTATTAACGATATTATAATCATTTATCAAATTATGGAGAAAATAAATTTAGAAAACATCAAAAAAAACTTGTCAAAATTTGAGTTAAACAAGATTATGGGAGGAAAATCTCAAGATGTTACAAATACAAATTCTACGCAACTTTGTATTTGCGAATATAACAACAATTCAGTAATTACAAATTCAAACTCAATAGCTGGATGTTTTTGTCGGTGTGTTTAAAACAAACTTTTTTTGTAAAAATATTTTTCATTGTAGAATGAAATTAGATAAAAACAATCAATTATATTTTTGGAAGTCGGTTGACAAAAAATAAAGTATATAGAATTATTGTTGGTTTGTCTGATGATATAATTTAAATGTAATTCAGTTTAAAGCTGATGATGCTTTTATACTAATTCATCAATAATTGACAACTTGAATTCTTTGGTCGAATGTTCTTGTCAATAAAAGTTGTTAACTGTGATAAGGGTATAAGAGTATTTTCATCCTTATCACAGTTATTATTAGCTAATATATTATGTGTAAATTTAATAGAATATTATGAGTTTTAAATTAAATAAATATTTGTATTTCAAAGAAGATGGCAAATTAGTGCATGTAGTGAATTTGCTCAATGAAACTTTTTTTTCAATGAGAAAATCAGAAGCCGCTATGCTAATGGCTGGTAATTTAGATGCTATTGAAAAAAAAGATCCAAAACTATTGGAAGCTTTGAAGAAAATTGACATTTTGATACCTGATGAGTTAAATCAATTAGATTTAATCAGGATAAAAAACAGAGTCAATATATTTGATATTCGTACGTATAGGTTAACAATAAATCCTACATTAGAGTGTAATTTTAAATGTTGGTATTGTTATGAAAAGCATCCACAAGGAAGAATGTCTGATTCAATTATGTTATCAGTAATAAATCACATTAAGAAGAAGATAGAAATTGAAAAAGTTATGAATTTACAACTGGATTGGTTTGGGGGTGAACCTCTGCTATATTTTGATGAGGTGATGTATCCATTGTTACTACAGATAAAAAAGATCGCAGATGAGCATAATGTACAGTTTGCATCAAGTGCTACAACAAATGGTTTTTTGATTACTAAGGATAGAATTAAAAAATTTGAGGAAGTTGGATTGAACTCATTCCAAATTACACTTGATGGAAATAAGTTGCAGCATGACAAGATAAGATTTACATCAGCAAAAGAGGGCTCATTTGATAAAATTATTCAAAACATTAATTTACTCGCTCTGATGAAAAAAGTAGATATATCACTTAGAATAAATTATATCGAAAAAACATTAATTGATATTGAAAGCATTATTCCCGAATTTACAGAGAAGGCCAAATCAAAAATAACTGTCAAATTTCAGCAAATTTGGCAAGATTCTATGAAAAAACAAGTGTGTTCAGAAGATTGTGAAAACAAGTTTATACATCTTGGACTTAAGGTAGATCAATCGAAATTTAACACGAAAGGATATGTTTGTTATGCAGATAAAATGCAGCAAGCTCTAATAAATTACGATGGAAAAGTATTCAAGTGCACTGCACGTGATTTTACGACCTATCCCGAAGATGGTATGCTTTTAGATTCAGGAGATATTGAGTGGAACACTTCACGCATGGCAAAACGATTTGGAAAGGCAACCTTTGAAAATAAGCATTGTTTAGCATGTAACCTTTTACCAATCTGTTTTGGGCCGTGCAGTCAAAAAATGTTAGAATATAATGAGGATGATAATTTTGAAAAAATATGTTTAAAGGGAGGTGTTGTTAAAATGATTGACAAGGAAATCGAACATTTAAAATAAATTCTAAATGAAAAGAAATATCACTTTTTTGATTTTTTGCATGGTTCTACTAAATACAAATGCAAAACAACAAACCATTATTCACTCGAATAAAAAAAACATTATAATGATGATTAACACAGGGAGAAATGACTGGACTATCTCTCCTGAGTTAGACCCGGACATTTATTATATGTATAGTGAAACCGAGAAATCACGAAAAATTCGATTTATTACAGATGTTGATTCAGCTACTTATATTGTGAAGCTAAATGAGCCTGTAAAATTGGCAATGGTTCTAAACAACAAAGATACGGCACGCGTGGTGATTGATTTTAGCAATAAGTTACCTCACAGGCTTAGCAATAAAGATAAAATTTATGCACTAAGTCTGTTCTGGAGCGAGACAAAATACAATTTTGCATTCATTGACAGATTACCTTTCGATCTTGATAGCTTATATCAATCTTTTATTCCTAAAGTGCTGGATACAAAGAACGATTATGAATTTTATGATAAGATGGAACTGTTTGCTGCTAGTTTGAAAGATTTGCATACAGATGTTTTTTATCAAATGAAAGGTGCATTTACGGACTATATACCATTATCAGTACATTATTTTGGCGACAGTTTATACATAGTAAATGCAAGGGAGGACATAGCTAAAGAATATCCTTTGGGCTCAAGGATTCTCAAAATAAATGACCTGTCTGTAAAGGACTACATGCATGATTTTATTGAACCATATGTCTGTTCAGATTATATACCGACTGTAAAGGAGATTTCAGCATCTAAGCTTTTTTCATCAGATTTATCTTCAATGAAAATAACAATTACTTATCAGACACCCAAAGGAGATATACGAACCAACACTCCTCCACGAAATGCGAATACAGTGGCAGGGAAATATGTAGGAGCTACTCCTAAAAGATGGAGTAAACCTGTGGAGTTATTTTGGGAAAAAGGGAATATAGCCCGTTTAGCTTTTAATACTTTTTATCCCAAAGATAAATTAGTAAAGCTTTTTGAAAATATAAAAGATACTTTATATAGTGCGAAGGGTATTATTATTGATTTACGGGCAAATGGTGGCGGAGATTCCGGGACAGGTTGGTATTTAATGCAATATGTTGTTAAAGATCCATATTTTTTGACTTATGCATGGCAAACAAGAATAAATGATGGAGTAAAGAAGGCAAGTGGAAACTTCATTAAAGATAATGAGAATTTCTATAGAAATTGTGCGTATAAAACATGTTTTGCCGACACTGTTTGGATTCCAGATTCAGTGAAAAGATTTAATGTTCCTATGGTAGTGCTTATCTCAGGACACACGTGTTCAGCAGCAGAAGATTTTTTGATTATCCTCAAAGAGCGAAAAAATCGTCCAATTTTCATTGGTCGTTCCACAATGGGTTCTACAGGTTCACCATTGGTATTAGATAGATTTCCCGAAAATGGGTTTGCTCGTATTTGTACTCGACGTGTTCTGTATCCTTATTCTCAAAAGCCATTTAACGAGGGTATTACGCCTGATATACAAGTAAATTACACATTAGAAGAATACTTAAACCAAGATGTTGATAAAGATGTGATTACAGCCATAGATTATATTTCTAATCAAATTGCAAGAACTAAATATTGATTTAAATGTCATTTCCTCATTATACTCAGCACGATGCCATGGATTGTGGTCCTACTTGTCTCCGCATGGTAGCAGCTCATTATGGTCGTGCGTTCTCCTTAGATACTTTGCGCGAAAAGTCGCTGATTACCCGAGAAGGAGTGTCCATGCTTGGTATCAGCGAAGCTGCCGAGAACATCGGGTTCAGAAGTACAGGTGTAAAGGTGAATTTTGAAGAATTAAAAACCGCACCGTTACCTTGCATAGTACACTGGAATCAAGTGCATTTTGTTGTAGTATATGATATTAAGAAGAATAGAGAAGAAGAAACAGTTTATGTTGCTGACCCTGCTGCGGGAAAACTAAAGTACACTCGGGAGGAGTTTTGCCGTTGCTGGCTTAGCTCAAAAGATGAAGGAATAGATGTGGGTGTGGCTTTATTATTAGAACCCTCACCCGATTTTTATAAGCTGGAAGATGAAAAAGTCAATCGAAAAGGATTTTCTTTTTTGTTTTCATACCTAAAACCATATAAAAAGCTGGTTTTACAGTTGTTTTTGGGATTACTTTTCGGCAGCTTATTGCAATTGATACTGCCTTTCCTTACACAATCCATCGTTGATTTTGGTATTTCGGCACAGAATATTGGGTATGTTTATCTGGTATTGATAGCGCAACTGGTACTTACCTTTAGCAGTTCTGCAGTAGGGTTTATCCGTGGTTGGATATTGTTGCACCTGGGTACGCGTATTAATATCTCCCTGATTTCCGATTTCCTGATTAAAATGATGCGGCTACCCATGGGTTATTTCGATACTAAAATGGTAGGAGATATTCTGCAACGTATCAACGACCATACCCGCATACAAAACTACCTCACTAATTCCAGTCTCAGTATCTTGTTCTCTGTTTTTAATCTGTTTATTTTTAGCATTGTATTGTTTCTTTATAGTTTCAGCATTTTTACGATATTTCTCGTTGGTAGTGTTTTGTATTTTGGGTGGGTATGGCTGTTTATGAAACGCCGTGCAGAACTGGATCATAAAAGTTTTGCGCAAAATTCAGCCAATCAAAGCAATGTGATACAATTAGTCACCGGTATGCAGGAAATAAAGCTCAATGGCTGCGAACAACAGAAACGTTGGGAATGGGAACGGATACAAGCTAAATTGTTTCGACTCCAAATAAAGGGATTGGCGTTGGCGCAATATCAGGATTCGGGGGCGGTATTGATAAATCAAACCAAGAATATCATTATTACGGCATTGGTAGCCAAACTGGTTATTGATGGACAAATGACGTTGGGTATGATGATGGCAGTACAGTATATTATCGGACAATTGAACGGACCTGTGGATCAACTTATCACTTTTATTCGCGAAACTCAGGATGCTAAGCTTAGTTTGGAGCGCCTGAGCGAAGTGCATGACAAAGAAGACGAAGAAGCAATAGAGGAATCACATATTCAGGAGATTCCAACGAACAAAGATATAACACTTCAGCAGGTTACATTTGGATATGATGCTACTTCTATTGGCGAGCCGGTAATAAAGGGAGTTCAGTTGAATATACCTGCCGGAAAGCAAACAGCTATTGTGGGAACCAGTGGAAGTGGAAAAACAACCCTGATAAAGCTACTACTAGGTTTTTATCCTTTGCAAAAAGGAGATATTCTATTGGGTGAGAACAATCTGAAGAATTACAGCATTCGTGAATGGCGTAAGCAATGCGGTGTGGTAATGCAGGATGGTTTTATTTTTTCGGATTCTATTGCTAAAAATATTGCTCCCGGAGCAGAAATTATTAATAAAGAAAGATTGCTAAATGCTGTAATAACAGCTAATATAAGGGAGTTTATTGAATCTTTACCGTTGTCATACAATACTAAGATAGGCAACGAAGGACATGGGTTAAGCCAGGGACAAAAGCAACGGATTTTGATAGCCCGTGCAGTATATAAAGACCCTGCTTTTGTGTTTCTGGATGAAGCTACCAATGCACTCGATACCAACAACGAACGCGTAATTATGGATAACCTGCAACGTTTCTTTGAAGGACGAACTTCAGTGGTGATTGCCCACAGATTGAGCACAGTAAAAAATGCTGATCAAATAGTCGTTCTCGAAAAAGGTGAAATTGTTGAAATCGGAACCCATCAGGAACTGACAAAGAAGCAAGGAGCGTATTATCGGTTGGTGAAAAATCAGTTGGAATTATAATGTCATGATATCGTGATTTGATAATTGAATAAAAATGAAAGAATCGGATAAAATAGAACTTAGGAGCGAGGAAGTGCAGGAAATACTTTCCCGTCCGCCTCATGCACTTACCCGATATGGTATTTCCATTATTTGTGGAGTGATGCTGGTGTTATTTGTCGGTAGTTTCTTTTTTCGCTATCCCGATGTTGTAACTGGTGATGTGATAATCACTACTGAGAACCCTCCTGTATGGTTGGTTGCCAAATCTACGGGGAAAATAAAAGAACTCCAGTGTACCGACAAGAAGGAAGTTCATCAAGGAGATATATTGGCGGTGATTGAGAATTCCGCTTCTACGTCCGATGTACAATGCTTAAACCAATTACTTTCAACAGTCTTGATTCGTGATTCCATTTTTTACATCCCCAAAGCATTATTGACAAAATCCTTTGAATTGGGATCAATTCAACCTAGTTTCTCTGCATTTACCAAAGCGGCAATGAATTACGACAATTTTCTGACTCTCAATTTGACTACCCAGGAAAAGATCTCCCTTCAGAAGCAGATTTCAAATCGAATAATTTATACTTCCAATCTTCAGAAGCAGGTTAATATGAAAAAAAGGGAACTAACCCTTTCAAAAATTTCATACGAGAGGGATGTGAAATTATACTCGGAGAAAGTAATATCTGCATCTGACTTGGACAATTCAGAACAAGCATACATAAATAAGCAGCAAGAACTTCAGCAACTTCAAACTTCAATTTCGCTACAGAATGTTGAATTTTCGCAAATGAAAGAATCTGTTAATAAGTTATCGATGCAATATATGCAAGAAAAGCATCAGTTGTTTTCAGAATTGAAGTCTACTCAACGTGAACTATTGGCAACTATTGAAAACTGGCAGCAGACATATTTACTACAAGCTTCACAGTCAGGCATTGTTAGTTTTAATACATTCTGGAAACAGAATCAATATGTGAATACTGGAGATAAAGTTTTCGCCATAGTTTCACATAAACCGGGTCAATTGATAGGTAAGATAAAAGTTCCTGCTTCTGGTTCTGGAAAGGTTTCAATAGGACAGAAAGTGAATATTAAAGTGGCTGGTTATCCCTATCTTGAATATGGCTATCTTCAGGCAATAACCACTAATAAATCACTCGTGTCTACAAATGATTATTATATTGTGGAAGTTTCATTTCCTAAGGGATTACGTTCTACCGTAAATAAGGAGCTAAAATTTACAGGAGAATTGAGTGGCTCAGCCGAAATAATTACCGAAAACAGAAGTCTTATTGAACGCATTTCAACCCCGATGAAGTTGCTAGTTAGGAAGTCTTTTGAATAACAATGATATCCATTATACACATAAAGCTATTCAGGCAATGTCCCGAATAGCTTTATTTTATGTTTGTACGATATGGTATTTATACTTTTTTTACGCGTACGGCATTCATGCCTTTCAGTCCGCGTTCCAGTTCGAAGGTTACTGTGTCGCCTTCTTTTACTTCCTGCAACAGTCCTTTTACGTGTACAAAGAATTTCTCCTGTGTTTCTAATTCCTTGATAAATCCGAAACCTTTCGAATCGTCGAAGAAATCAATTCTTCCTTTGCGCTCAGTAGGTTGAGCCACATCTTCGCGGCGCGACACGCCAATTTCGATGGTAGATGCATCGATTTTTCTTTTTTTGGTTGGATCCGGCGGAGTGTCAGTAAGGTTACCGTTTTCATCCACGTAGGCAATCATGCTGTCGAAGTCACTATCGCCACCGTTGGCTTTGCGTTCTTCTTTTTTTTGTAATTTGTCTTTACGTTTTTTCAAACGCTTTTTCTCGTTGTCTTGTTTGTTGAAGGTGTTCTGCGATTTAGCCATTAAAATTTTTAAATTATGTATGTGTTTGTTGCTGGAAGTGCCGGTAATAATGAGGCCGAGGAGAGATGTTCAAAATACTGATTCTCTGTTTCGTTTAATCCGCTTGCAAAGATACGATAAAAAATCGGATTGTTTTTTAATTATTTCGATGTATATAAGGCTATTGTTCTGACAATTATTATTTTGCTTTAAAATATTTCCTCTTCATGTCTCTTTTTACTGGAGTTATAAAATCATAATAAATAAAAAAAGTGATTTTCTTCAGAGTTGGAGCTAAACATTATAGTCTTAAACCTTGTTTATCGCATACTTGCTTTGTCTAACAGTACAAATAAAGAAATTTTTAGCTAATCCAAGTCTTTTGTTTTCAGTGGTATAGACTATTTTGAGTCATGTTTCTCATCTGATTAACAAGCTTTTCGGACTCAATTACGGAAATTTTTCTTTAATTTTGCACTCTAATTTTTTATCGATGGAAAGAATATTTACAGTTACCGATTATCAGCCGGTTTTAATTCAGTTTTTTGTTGCAATATCCTTTGTAGCAATAACTATGACGGTAACGCACCTGATTGTCAGTACCCGGAAAAGAGTGCGTACGCTAAAGAAAGAAGAAAATTTCGAATGTGGAATTGAAATTCAGGGCAATGCCCGCTTCCCTTTTTCGATCAAATATTTCCTTATCGCCATCCTTTTTGTGCTGTTCGATGTGGAAGTTATTTTCTTATATCCCTGGGCTGTGAATTTTAAAGATGCCGATTGGAGTGGCTTTTTAAATATGCTTCTTTTTATGGGAATCTTTGTTTTTGGATTCTTCTATATTCTGAAAAAAGGAGCTTTCGACTGGAATAAAGAGCAGGAATAATTTAGTTTAGAGTTTAGAGTAGGCAGTTTGTACCAAGAAAAAAAGATTATTATGGCTGAAAAAGATAAAACATATACAGTAGTGGCTGCTCCCGAAGGATATAGTGCTCCGGGATTTTTTGCCACTACTTTGGATAAAGCGGTGGGGTTGGCACGTAAGAATTCATTATGGCCGCTGCCATTTGCCACTTCGTGTTGCGGTATTGAGTTTATGGCAACCATGGGAGCGCACTACGATTTAGGTCGTTTTGGTGCTGAGCGTTTGAGTTTCTCGCCGCGTCAGGCCGATTTGTTGATGGTGATGGGGACCATTGCCAAGAAAATGGCTCCAGTTGTACAGCAAGTGTACGAGCAAATGGCAGAGCCCCGTTGGGTGATTGCTGTTGGAGCTTGTGCATCGAGCGGTGGGGTTTTTGATACCTACAGTGTGTTACAGGGAATTGATAAAGTGGTACCGGTAGATGTGTATGTGCCTGGTTGTCCACCCCGTCCGGAGCAAATCATTGATGGGTTTATGAAAATTCAGGAACTGGTGGGTAACGAACCTTTGCGTCGTCGCTACAGTGCTGAATACAAAGAATTGCTTGAAAGCTACGGAATAAAAATAGACAGATAGTTACGAGTGTTAGGAAATTAAGAATCAAAATAAGAGAAAAAGAATAGTTGATGGAGAACAGCATATTACTTCAGGAGCTGAACAGCAAATTCGAAAAGAGCATTCTGTCAGTTGACGAAACAGCCGATATTCTGACTGTTACGGTTGCGGCGGAGAGTATCAAGCCGATTGTTGCATTTTTGAAGAATGATCAGGATTTTATATTCCTGACCGATTTGTGCGGCATTCATTATCCTGAACTAGAAAAGGAATTGGGGGTGATTTATCATCTGCATAATCTGGTTGCAAACAAACGCATCCGACTGAAAGCCTTTGTGACGAAAGCAAATCCACAGATCGACAGCCTTGTTTCACTTTTCTCCGCAGCTAACTGGATGGAACGTGAAACATTTGATTTTTATGGGATTGACTTTGTCGGGCATCCAAACCTGATTCGCATCCTGAACGTGGAATACATGGATTATCACCCTATGCGCAAAGAATATCCGTTGGAAGACGCAACGCGCAGTGATAAAGATGACAGTTTTTTTGGAAGATAAATGTAGAGACAAGGCATGCCTTGTCTAAAAATGAGATTATAGAGAATGAAAACCATAAATTCGGAACACCATTTAGATTTAACCCAAGTGGATGAAAAGGTTTACAGTACGCTGAACCTTGGACCGACACACCCTGCCACACATGGTATTTTCCAGAATGTGTTGACAATGAATGGTGAAACAATTGTGGGCGCTGAGCAAACAATCGGATACATTCACCGTGCATTTGAAAAAATTGCCGAACGTCGTCCGTACTACCAGATTACAACGCTCACCGACAGGTTGAATTACTGTTCGTCGCCCATCAACAACATTGGTTGGCATTTGGCTGTTGAAAAACTCCTAGGTGTTGAAACCAATAAACGCGTGGACTATATGCGTATCATTGTGATGGAGCTTGCCCGCATTGCCGACCACCTTGTTTGTAACAGCGTTATAGGGGTTGATAGTGGTGCATTGACCGGATTTGTGTACGTTTTCGAAGAACGTGAAGCTATTTACGAAATATACGAAGAACTCTGCGGAGCCCGACTTACTACTAACCTGGGTCGCGTGGGTGGTTTCGACCGCGATTTCTCGCCATTGGCTATTCAAAAAATAAGAGTGTTGATGAAACGTTTACCAAAGGTGTTACACGAATTTGAAAACCTCTTGATGCGTAACCGTATTTTTATGGACAGAACAGTAAACGTGGGCGGAATCTCTGCTGAACGTGCGCTGAACTACGGATTTACAGGACCGAATCTGCGTGCCGCTGGTATCGACTACGATGTTCGTGTGCAGGAACCTTATTCGTCGTACAACGATTTCGATTTCATTGTTCCGGTTGGTGAAAACGGTGATATCTACGATCGCTTCTGTGTGCGTCAAACCGAAATGTGGGAAAGTATAAAGATGATAAATACAGCGTTGGAAAACCTTCCTGAAGGAAAATTCTGTACAGAAGTTCCTGCATTCTTTATGCCTCCGAAAGAAGATGTATACAGCAAAATGGAGCCATTAATCAGCCATTTCAAAATGGTGATGGGCGAGATTGATGTTCCTGAAAAAGAAATTTACAGTGCGGTGGAAGCCGGCAACGGAGAACTTGGATTTTACCTGGTGGCAGATGGTGGCCGCACGCCTTACCGATTGCATTTCCGCCGACCTGGCTTTATATATTATCAGGCATTTCCTGAGATTATTGAAGGTGCATCGCTTTCGGATGCTATCCTGACAATGAGTAGTATGAACGTGATTGCAGGAGAACTGGATGCGTAATTTAATTCATAATTTTTAATTCATAATTCATAATCGAATTGAGATTACAATAACTAATGAGCGGAAAACAATTTAAACATAAACTCTACGTAAAGAAAGGTCTTGATATTGCCTTTACGCCGGAGACCCTGACAAAAATACAGAAGATTATTTC
>Ga0302215_10000426_pt1 | contig 30874 bp, 15 predicted proteins | sample II_Fen_N3_1_FD_194580 | JGI IMG/M metagenome (GOLD analysis project Ga0302215, IMG submission 194580) | Peat permafrost microbial communities from Stordalen Mire near Abisko, Sweden - II_Fen_N3_1 | ecosystem: Environmental > Terrestrial > Soil > Wetlands > Permafrost | place: Sweden: Abisko... | reverse complement strand
GGCGTTGATGCCACCAAGTCCGAAGGTCAGGCTTACTATAATTCAATCGTACAGATGTATGCCGATTGGGGAGTCGATTTCATAAAGTGTGATGATATTTCGCGCCCTTACGACAATGTTCAAAAAGCAGAGATTGAGGCGCTTCGCAATGCTATTGACAAAACAGGTCGCCCGATAATTTTAAGCTTGTCACCAGGTGCAACTCCGGTTACTGCCGCCGAACACGTGATCAACCATGCCAATATGTGGCGTATTACCGATGATTTTTGGGACAGATGGGGATTGCTACTAGCCATGTTTGATCGTCTGGATGCCTGGACTCCTTACCGTGGCCCGGGGCACTTTCCCGATGCAGATATGCTCCCAATTGGAATTGTTGATTTTAAACGTCCTACCAACTTCACTAAGAATGAACAATACACACTTATGAGCATGTGGGCAATTGGCCGTTCACCTCTTATTTTCGGAGGTGATATGACAAAACTTGATGAATTCACCAAAGAAATGCTTACCAATCCCGAAATGTTGAAGGTAAACCAGCAAAGTACAAATAACCGTCAGGTGTCACGCGATAAAAACCTGATTGTATGGACTGCCGATGTACCTAACAGCAAAGACAAGTATGTTGCACTTTTTAATGCCCAAAGCAAGGGAGACAATATTGATTTCAACAACGCCAACTATGCAAGCCCTCTAATTGCCGGTAAGGGAAGTTCTCAAAAAGTTGAGGTATCGGTGAAAGATGGAAAGAAACTTGTCTTGTTCGTTAAAGATGGCGGCAATGGTTTTGATTGGGATCATGTCGTATGGGTTGACCCCGTGCTTCACGGCCCTAAAGGTGATCTTAAACTGACCAGTTTAAAATGGATCAGTGCCACAACAGGTTATGGCGAGGTAAGGGTGAATCGGACCTGCGATAACCGACCAATTGTAATCAACGACAAACCGGCAGAAGGTATCGGTTGTCATGCAGAATCCGTGATTATTTATGAATTGCCAGCAGGTTACGACACCTTTACAGCAACCGGTGTTGTAACTCAGGACAAGGGTTCAGTAGTTTTTGGTGTCCTTGTTAGCAAAGGCGGAATAGATCTTATAGAAACAGCTAATGTAAAAGTGAATTTTGAAACCATAGGCATAAAAGGAAATGGCAAAGTACGCGATATGTGGAGTCACAAAGATTTAGGAACTTTCAAAGGAAGTTTTAGTAGCGAATTATCGCAACATGGTGCTGGACTATATCGGATCAGCCCTTTGCGTTAATATGCTATAAAGTACTAAGAAGAGATGATCTAACGCAATAAACGAACTCGCAAAATGCAACTAACCAGAAACATCTACACAGAAGCAGTAACATCAATTTTTAAAGTGTTTTTGATATTCAATATTTTGGCTATATCATTTTTATTTACACAAAAGGTAAGTGCCCAGAATGTAAACACAGGAAATGATGGGAATCTTTTTAAAGATTTCAAGACTGAATTTATGTGGGATTCAAAAGTGAAAATTGCTAATCTGATAAACGTAGGCGAAAGCAAGCGTGGCGTTAGAAGAGTTATTCCGATTACCGGAGGAACATTTACCGGCCCTAAAATAAAAGGCGAAGTTTTGTCTGGAGGAGAAGATTGTCAATTGGTTCGTCCTGATGGAGATACTGAACTAAGTGCTCGTTATTTGCTAAAAACAGATGATGGGATTGTTATCCAAGTCATTAATAATGCTTTGATGCATACTGATGCAAAAACGAATACTTTCTATTGTAAATCTGTTCTTGATTTAGAAGCGCCAAAAGACAGCCCTTACGATTATCTTAACCATGCTATCTTTATTGGCACATTAAAAATACCTGAATTAAAACCGGGTGAGGAGCCATATGTTGTGATTGGAGTTTATAAATTACTATAAATATACCCCAATGATAATAGGCTTTAATTCATTATGTATAATACATTTTTGTACGTTTAACATGAAAAGATCTGATAATCTTTGATTGTTAAGAAAACTGTTTCACAGAGTATATCTCTGATATTTAAATACTGTAAAAACAATAATTAAATACGTTATTTATGAAGAAAAACAATCGAATGCTATCGTTGCTATTGGTTCTTACCATGGCTATTCAGGCACAATCGTATCAGAAAACAGATTTGGGTGTCAAAGCCAGGATCAATTCAACTGATGTTGAGATTCAGTTCTACGGACCTTCCACTGTAAGGGTGTTGAAATCACCAGTTGGAAAAACATTTACAAAAGAAAGTTTGACTGTTGTAAAAAAACCACAAACGACAAAGGTGGCAATTAGTCAGCAGGGAGATATTATTTCGTTGAAGAGCGAAAAGATGAAAGTAGATGTTGATGTAAAGTCAGGTAAAATATCTTATTTTACACTTGCCGGAGTACAACTTTTAAGCGAAAAGGAATCAGGTGCAACATTTACTGATTTTAATGATGCAGGATCAAAAACCTATACCATTAATCAATCTTTTACACTTGACAAAGACGAGGTCATTTATGGTTTAGGTCAGCAACAACGTGGCAAATTATCTCTGCGTAACACTAGAATCAACATGGTGCAGGGAAATACAGACGATTATGTGCCTTTCCTTGTTTCAACAAAAGGTTACGGGTTATTTTGGGATAATTATTCGCCAACTGTTTTTGAAGACAAGTCCGAAAGTACATCATTCAAATCGGATGTCGGCGATTGTATAGATTACTATTTTATGTTCGGAGGAAACATTGATGGATCAATTGCCGGCATGCGCGATTTAACAGGACAATCTCCAATGTTCCCATTGTGGACCTTCGGTTATTGGCAAAGTAAAGAAAGATACAAAAGCCAAAACGAACTAGTAGGAGTTGTTAGTAAATATCGTGAAATTGGCGTTCCACTCGATGGTATCATTCAGGATTGGCAATACTGGGGTAATAATTACCTATGGAATGCCATGGAATTTCTTAACTCCGAATTTCCTAATCCAAAGAAAATGGTGGAAGATATTCACAATCAGAATGCACACCTGATTATTTCTATTTGGTCTTCTTTTGGCCCACAAACAAAGCAATACCGCGAAATGAAACCGAAGGGTATGCTTCTGAACTTCGGTACTTGGCCACAATCGGGATTAGAGACATGGCCGCCTAACCGCGATTATCCATCAGGTGTAGTACCATATGACCCATATAACCCTGAAGCACGCGATATTTACTGGAAATACCTCCAGAAAGGACTTTTCTCGGTGGGAATTGACGGATGGTGGATGGATTCTTCGGAACCTGATCACCTGGATTTCAAACCTTCCGATTTCGACATAAAAACCTACCTTGGATCATTCCGTAAAGTGCGTAATGCTTTTCCATTAATGACGGTAGGAGGAGTGGCTGAACACCAACGTTCTGCTAGTTCTGATAAACGCGTATTTATACTTACCCGCTCGGCATTTGCCGGACAGCAACGCTATGGAGCCAATACATGGTCGGGCGATGTCAATTCTTCCTGGCAATCGTTACGCAATCAGATACCGGCGGGTCTCAACTTTTCTATGAGTGCTATTCCTTATTGGAATACTGATATTGGTGGTTTTTTTGCAAGTGCATATAAGAGGGGCTGGGGTGAAGGAAATAAAAATCCGTCATTTCAGGAATTGTATGTTCGCTGGCTTCAGTTTGGGGCATTTACCCCTATGATGCGTTCTCATGGTACTGATATTCCCCGAGAAATATATAACTTTGGGAAAAAGGGTGAGACAATTTTCGATGCAATAGCAAAAACAATTAATTTGCGTTATTCACTGTTGCCATACATTTACTCAACTGCATGGACGGTTACGAATAGTCAATCTACTATTATGCGCGCTTTAGTGATGGACTTTAATGATAAGAAGGTTGTAGATATGAACAACGAATATATGTTTGGTAAATCAATTTTGGTTGCTCCGATTGTTAATGCACAATATACCCCGGAAACTATTTTAAGAGCAAATGCTGAAACCGGTTGGGATAAAAAAGATGCTAATAGCGAAAATAAAAGTGTGGCAGTAAACTTTACTCAGGCTAAATCAACGAAAGTCTATTTGCCCAAAGGAACTGTTTGGTATGACTTCTGGACAAACGAAAAAATCAATGGAGGTCAGGAAATCGTAAAAGCTACAACGATAGATGAGATTCCTTTGTATATTAAGTCGGGAAGTATTATGCCATTCGGACCACAAGTACAGTATGCAACAGAAAAGAAATGGGATAATCTGGAAATCCGTGTGTACCCCGGAGCTAATGGCGAATTTTCCTTGTACGAAGATGAAAACGACAATTACAATTACGAAAAAGGTGTATATTCTACAATAATTTTCACTTGGAATGATGCAAAGAAATCATTAACTATTAATGACCGTAAAGGCTCATTCCCGGGCATGCTTACGACTCGTAAATTTAATATTGTAGTTGTAGCAGATGGTAAAAATATTGATAAGGTTCTGACTTATGGTGGTAAAAAAGTTGTAGTTAAACTATAGACATTATCATAGGGATGTTGAAGAAAAAGTTTTTGATCTTTGTTTTAATTCTGTTTGGTTTTAGCATTTTAGCTGAAGCCAAGCTGTTAAAGCATACTTTTGAAGTAGAAGCATCAAAACTTATTGGAAGTGCGTCAAAAGCGCCAGATAGTAAGGCATCCGGAGGGTGTGTGGTTTGTTTGACTAAGCCAGGCGAAGGTATCAAATTCTCCAATATGCAAATTGCTGGTAAGCTTGCTATTCGTTATGCTTCCGTTTTGGTTGGCACAATTAGTGTTACCGTCAACAATCAACTGACCCGAAAGGTAAATATTCATTCGTCGGGAGATCTTATGGGGTCGTTTCTTTATTCAATCATCGACATAGCGATTCCAAATCATGGTACACTGACCATTAGTTTAGCTGATAATGATGTTGCGGTGAATATTGATAAGATCATTGTTGGAAAAGACGATTTAGGATTACCGCCAGATATTTGGAATCTGTCACCTTTGTCCATTGCTACAGGTTCTTATCCTGCCAATTGGAAGGGATTGAGCCGGATTTATACTGTGCCGGATTGGTGGCGTGAGGCTAAGTTTGGAGCATGGGCTCATTGGGATCCGCAGTCCATGCCTGAACAGGGTGACTGGTATTCGCGCGGCATGTATATTCAGGGCAATAAACAATATGAATACAACCTCAAAAACTTTGGTCATACCTCTGAATATGGATACAAAGACATATGCCATAACTGGGTTATTGATAAATGGGAACCTGAAGAATTGATGGATTTATATGTTGAAATGGGTGCCCGATACTTTATGGCGATGGGAGTTCATCATGATAACTTCGACTGTTGGAATTCAACATATCAACCCTGGAATTCTGTTAATGTTGGTCCCAAACAAGATATTGTTGGAACTTGGGAAAAAGTTGCCCATCAGCATGGTTTGCGTTTTGGTATTGGTTTTCATAACACTCCGGGGCGTACATGGGGGCAGTTTATGACGGTGCGCTACACAAGTGATAAGACAGGATCGAAACAAGGCGTGCCTTATGATGCACTTCAGACCATTCTGGATGGAAAAGGAAAATGGTGGAATGGAATGGATCCGGTGGATTTATACGGACCTAAACACGACAAAAAAGACCCTTTGCATTCACCTTTTGCCAATCAATTTATGTGGCGGGTAGATGATGCCATCACCAAGTATCATCCCGACATAATTTACTTTGATGATCATGCTGGAGACTCGCAGATTGATTTGGGTGTTAACATGGGATTGGGCTTTCTTGCTCCGTCACTGATTGCGAACTACTACAATAAATCCCTGCTATGGAATCATGGAAAAATGGACGTGGTGATTAACCTCAAAGCTGTTGGTGGACGATACAACAGCTTCCAGAACAGTCCACAACTGCTTCCTCTCGTTGATCGATCTCTTGTTAAGAGCACTGAGGCTGATATTGAGCCGATGATTACTGCCTATCCATTCCAGACAGAAACAAGCATTGCTGAGTGGCATTATCTGACCGGGCAGAAATATAAGAATGCGAAAGAAGTAATTGAGTTATTGATGCAAAATGTTTCGCGTAACGGCACCATGCTGCTCAATATCACCCAGCATGGACGAGGCGATCTTGATCCTGAAGTGACTCGCATTTGCAAAGACATTGGTGCCTGGCTGAAAGTCAATGGTGAAGCTGTATACGGATCTCGTCCATTCGAAGTCTTTGGCGATAATAAAGTTCTTTATAGCCGTAATCAGGGAAATGTTTACGCCTCACTTATGGATTGGGATGGCAATACGGTCACTCTTTCTGCTCTTCATATTGGTGGTGCAACCTTAGGTAAAGTGTCCAACGTTGAATTGCTCGGTTCTAATATTCCAATGACATTTGTTCAGGATGGCAAAGGGCTGACTGTAACACCTGACAGATTGCCGCAAATATTGCCCAAAATTACCGATAAGTTGTTGGCTTCGAAATGTCGTGTTCTGCGAATTACACATGACAAAAGCTGGATAAATGACGATGACCCCGGGGCTAAAGCTCCCGGATGGTTACGTCAATGCAATCTGGGAGCAGGAGATTTCAATAATGACCTTACGACAAGCGATACACCTGGAGATATCTGGAGCTGCTCATTCACAGGAACTAGTGTTAAGCTAATCGCACCAAAAGAATCCGGAGCAGGAAAAATAGAAGTTCAGATTGATGGCAAAACCCGTGCTACAGTGGATTTATCTATCATTGGAACACGTCAGGCGCAACAAGTTGTCTGTGATATATCAGGTCTGACTTCAGGTAAACATACGATTAGCATTGTCAATTGTGGTTCCGGACTGGTAGCAATAGATGCATTGAGTGTACAATAATAACAAGATGGAGCTAAGATTAACAATACAATTAATAGTAAAATTAACACTATGTTGAAATATTTGAAACTGTTACCAATAATGTCAGTGCTTTTGTTTGTCTGTTCTATTAACCTCAAAGCAAAGCAAATTACGCAATGCAAACAACTCTTTGATAGTAATTGGAAGTTCTTTTTGGGAGATCCTCCGGCTGTAAGTACTGTCGTTTTTGACGATAAAAATTGGCGAAACCTTGATTTACCACATGACTGGAGTATTGAAGGGACATTAGATTCGAATAATCCGATGGGTAACGATGGTGGGTATTTCCCGGCAGGCATTGGTTGGTACCGTAAAACCTTCACCGTTCCTGCATCCTGGAAGGATAAACGTGTTTCAATCTATTTCGAAGGCGTTTATATGAATTCCGAAGTATTCATTAATGGGAAATCGCTTGGGATTCATCCATATGGTTATACAACTTTTAGTTATAACCTTACTCCCGGACTTAATTTTGGTGGCAAAAATATTTTATCGGTTAAAGTCGATAACTCCAGTCAGAAAAATTGTCGTTGGTACAGTGGTTCAGGTATTTACAGACACGTTTGGATGGTTGTTACCGATCCAATACATGTTGCGCAATGGGGTGTTACGGTTACAACCCCCAATGTTTCGCCTGAAAAGGCTACTGTTCTGATAAAAACTAAGGTAAAGAACGAAACAAATTTACCTCGAAACATCACAGTTAAAATTTCGATATTAGGAGCAATTGCCAAAAAAGCAGGTAACACTCAAATAACCCTGAACCTTCCAGCCAACAGCGAAAAAGAGGTAGAACAAGCCGTTCAGGTTTCAAAACCATTGCTGTGGACTCTGGAAGCTCCGCATCTTTATCAGGCACACGTTCAGATTTTTAAAGGCAATAAAAAAGTGGATGATACCAAAACTAAGTTTGGCATCCGTTCGATAAAATTCACCACCGAAAATGGGTTTCAACTCAATGGGAAGACTATAAAAATGAACGGAGGTTGCGTGCATCACGACAATGGCTGTCTGGGTGCTGCTGCTTTCGACCGTGCCGAAGAACGCCGGGTTGAACTGCTTAAATCTGCCGGGTTTAATGCCATCCGAACTTCGCACAATCCACCATCAGAGGCATTTTTAGATGCCTGCGACCGATTGGGGATGTTGGTGATTGACGAATCATTTGATGGGTGGAAAGAAAAAAAGAATGAATTTGATTATTCGATGTATTTCGATGCATGGTGGCAACGCGACTTAGAAGCCATGGTAAGACGTGACCGGAACCATCCTTCCATTATCATGTGGAGTATCGGTAATGAAGTCATTGAGCGAAAGAAACCGGAAGCGGTTGCGATAGCCAAAATGCTTGTGAATTGTGTCCACAAGAATGACCCAACACGTCCTGTAACATCAGCTATGACGGCATGGGACAAAGATTGGGACATATTCGATCCGCTAATGGCTACACATGATGTTTGCGGGTATAATTATCAGCTACACCGCGCTCCATCGGATCATGAGAGAGTACCTTCGAGGGTTATTGTTCAAACCGAATCGTATCCAAGAGACGCTTTTGTCAATTGGAAAATGGTGCAAGACCATAATTATATTTTGGGCGATTTTGTTTGGACTGCGCTCGATTATTTGGGCGAATCGGGCATTGGCCGATGGTACTATCCCGGAGATGTTCCACTCGAACATTATCAGGGGAAGATGTTTCCGTGGCATGGCGCATACTGTGGTGATATTGATCTGACTGGTTGGAGAAAACCAATTTCTCACTATCGAACCATGTTGTATAATAATAACGAAAAGCTCTACATGGCTGTTAGGGAACCAAATCCCGATTCAGGAAAAATAAAAATAACCAGTTGGGCTGTTTGGCCGACATGGGAAAGTTGGACTTGGCCGGGTTACGAAGGAAAAGAAATTCAGGTAGAAGTGTATTCCAAATATCCGAAGGTTCGTCTTTACCTGAATGACAAACTAATTGGTGAACAAGCAACAAGCCAAGAAGAGCAATTTAAGGCTACCTTCAACGTGTCTTATGCCAAAGGAGAACTAAAAGCAGTTGGTGTAGTGGATAATAAGGAAGTGGAAGCAACCATTTTGCAAACAGCTGGTGACGCTGTCAAATTAAAAATAGTTGCAGATCGGATAAAAATATCAGCCGATGGTCAGGATTTGTCATTTGTCAACATAGAGGTTGTCGATAACAATGGGAAACTACAACCTAATGCAGATAATAAGTTGCAATTCAAAATTGAAGGTGCTGGAGTAATTGCAGGTGTGGATAATGCCAATATCAGCGATCTTGATCCTTATGTAGGTACTTCGCGCAAAGCCTGGCATGGACGTGCGCTTGTTGTAATCAGAAGTACTAAAAGTGCAGGTAATATAAAGCTCACAGTAAGTTCTAATGGTTTAAATAATGCAGTGGAAAATATCATAACTGTAAATAATATCAAGTGATTGAATTAAATAAACAATTAAATATTAATAAAATGAAGAAGTCTCTTTTATTACTTTGTTCAATTTATTGCATAACCTTAAGTCTCAAAGCGCAGAATAAGCTTTATCCGAATGAGTTCCCATTAAGCGATGTCACATTACTCGATAGTCCGTTCAAGCATGCCCGTGATCTGAATATCCAGGTACTATTGAAATATGATGTTGACCGAATGTTGGCACCTTACCGAAAAGAAGCCGGATTATCCGAAAAGGCCAAAACTTATCCAAACTGGGATGGTCTGGATGGTCATATAGCCGGACATTATCTAACGGCATTAGCATTGAATTATGCATCAACCGGCAATGCAGAATGTAAAAAGCGTATGGAATATATCCTTTCTGAAATCAAACTTTGTCAGGATGCCAATGCAGTAAATAATGCAGCTTGGGGTGTTGGTTATGCCGGTGGTTTTCCTAATAGTGCGAAACTTTGGGGCACATTTAAAAAAGGAGATCTCAATGCTTACAATTCGGCATGGTCACCTTTTTATAACTTGCATAAAATGTATGCCGGACTTCGCGATGCCTGGCTTTATTGCGGTTACGAGAATGCTAAAGTGATATTTTTAAAATTCTGCGATTGGGGAATAACCATGACTTCCACTTTTACTGAAGATCAAATGCAATCAATTCTTAACATGGAACATGGAGGAATGGACGAAATCTTTGCCGATGCTTACCAAATGACAGGCGATCAAAAGTACCTTGTGGCTGCCAAACGCTATTCACACAAACAGATTCTGGACCCAATGTCACAGGGAATTGATAACCTGGATAACAAACATGCCAACACTCAGATTCCGAAAGTGGTTGGATTTGAAAGAATTGCTGAACTTAGTCACGATCAGAAATTTGCCAAAGCCGGTAGTTTTTTTTGGGAAACGGTTACAACAAACCGTTCATTGGCTTTTGGCGGAAACAGTAGGAGGGAACACTTCCCAAATCCTGAATCATGTACCGATTTTGTAAATGACGTGGATGGTCCTGAATCATGTAATTCATACAACATGCTTAAACTGACCGAAGATTTATTTAGAGTACATCCGGCAGCTAAATATGCCGATTACTATGAAAGAACCATTTACAACCATATCCTTTCAAGTCAACATCCCGAACATGGAGGTTATGTGTATTTTACTTCGGCTCGTCCACGTCACTACAGAATATATTCTGCTCCCAATGAAGCGATGTGGTGCTGTGTGGGTACCGGTATGGAAAATCATGGTAAATACAATCAATTTATCTACACGCATTCAAATGATTCGCTGTTTTTAAACCTCTTTATTGCTTCGGGATTGAACTGGAAAGATAAGAAGATTAAATTCAAACAAGAAACAACATTGCCCTATGAAGAACAAACCAAATTTACTGTTACCGAAGGAGGTGCCAAATTTAAATTGATGGTTCGCTACCCGGTTTGGGTGAGCGAAGGTGCTTTAAGAATTTTGGTGAACGGTAAGAATTTTGCTTTCAGAGCTCATCCATCTTCATTTGTTTGTATTGACAGAGTTTGGAGAAAAGGTGATGTAGTGGAGATCAAACTACCAATGCATAACTCCATTGAATATCTGCCAAATGTATCCCAATATATAGCTTTTATGCATGGACCGATTTTGCTTGGTGCCAAAACAGGAATGGAAGATTTAAAAGGGCTGATTGCCAATGACAGCCGTTTCGGACAATATCCGGGTGGGCAAAAACTACCTATTGATAAAGCTCCTATTTTAATTGATGACAATATTAAAACAATTGCGGACAAGTTAGTGCCAGTTAAAGATAAACCACTGAATTTTACGCTTCATGTCAAAATGGTTAATCCTATTGATCAGATAAAATTGGAACCGTTTTACCAAATTCATGATGCAAGATACATGATGTACTGGATGGCTCTTAGCAATTCTGGTTATAAATCGTATACAGATTCAATCTCGAATATTGAAAAAGAGAAAATGAAACTTCAAAAACGCACCACCGATGCTGTTGCGCCCGGCGAACAACAACCCGAAGTAGATCACGGGATGGAAAGACAATTCTCTTTGACAGGAAACAATATGAATGAGTTCTGGCGCGAAGCTCGGGGTGGTGGTTTCTTTAGCTACAAGATGGGAACTAATAAAGAAACCGGATTGAGCCTGATGGTGCGCTACTGGGGGGCTGAGAACGGAAACAGAACTTTTGATATTTACATTGACGATCAAAAGCTGGTAACCGAAAATATTTCCGACAAATGGAAACAAAACAAATTTCAAAATGTGGAATATCCTATTCCTGATGCGATGCTGAATGGAAAAGGATTTATTCGAGTGAAATTTCAGGCTACTACCGGAAATACAGCAGGTAAAGTATATAATGTTAGGTTAGTAAGAACCAAAAAATAAACAAACATATAACAATGAAAAGAATTTTAGGAATTATCTTCATTTTGCATTTAACATTATTTAGCTTGAATGCCCAAAATAAGGAAGTAAAGACTAAATTGAGTGCTGAACAGTATTTGCTTCCTGCTTTTCCTAAGGTGCCTGTAGTATTACCACAAGATAGTGTTACAATGGGTGACTGGAAATCATTCCAGGAAATAAAGCTGAATATTCCAATAGCATCTGGGCCATTCGAACCAACATGGGAATCCATTGAGAAAAATTATCCCGGCGAACCAGCTTGGCTGCGCGAAGCGAAGTTTGGTATATGGGTTCACTTTGGTCCTCAATCGGCTGGCGAAAGTGGCGATTGGTATGCACGCAAACTTTACACAGAAGGAACGTCTGCCTATAGAAATCATCTCAGGAAATACGGTCACCCATCCGAAGTCGGCTACAAAGAAGTCCTTCGTGATTGGAATCCCACTAAACTTGATCCGGCTGCACTTACAAAAATTTACCAGGCTGCAGGTGCTCGTTTCCTAATGATTCAAGGGGTACATCATGATAATTACGATATGTGGAATTCAAAGTATCAACCCTGGAATTCTGTAAATATCGGACCTAAACGAGATTTTATCGGTGAATGGGCTAAGGCTTGTCGTGCTAACGGAATGCATTACGGCGTAACTTTCCACCACGAATACACCTGGTGGTGGTGGCAAACAGCATTTGGCAGTGACAAAGAAGGTACTAAGAAAGGTATTCCATATGATGGCAACCTGACTCTTGCCGATGGGAAAGGTAAATGGTGGGAAGGATATGATCCCCGCTTGCTTTACGGCATTAACTTACGCGAATATAAGGGTGTTGCACAGAAAGCAGCAACAGAATGGTCTCCGGCACCAGCAGGTATCTTCTCCGATCACCTTGAATACGCAAAATGGTATGCCACTCAGTGGTCCTTACGGATGATGGATGTGGTTGAACATTACGATCCGGACTTCATTTATACCGACGGTACAGTTCAAGGACCCTTCACTGGTAATGGAACCGGTACAGGTATCAAAGCTGATGCCATGCAGACCGTTATTGCCGATTACTATAACCGCACACTCAAAAAACGTGGCACCGTGAATACTTTCAGCATTGTTAAGTTCCGTAAAAAAACTAACGGTACGGTGAATACAGAGGAATTTGGTGTGCCTGCCGACATTAAAACCGATCAACCCTGGATTGCTGAAGCACCAGTTGGTGACTGGTTTTACGCACCAGGGTTTACCTATGATTCTGGAATGATGATTCGTTATATAATCGAAGCAATTGCCCGCGACGGCAATGCAGCGTTATGTATTTCCATACTGCCAGATGGCTCGTTAGACGAAGGTAGTATGAAAATGCTGAAAGAAGTTGGTACTTGGATGAGTCGAAACGGAGAAGCAGTTTATGGAAGCCATGCATGGACTATTCCAGGCGAAGGTGAACAAGTCAACGGCAAGTTGAAAATGCTACCTGGTGGTGCTTTAAATCGTAAGCATGCAGAATTTAAATTTGATGCTCATGACATACGTTTTACTGTTGGTAAGAATGGTTCATTCTACGCATTTTGTATGAATGTCCCTACGCCAGGAATGCAATTAAAGATAAAATCACTTGGTGCTAACGCAAAATACTTTATCAAAACCATTAAAGATGTAGAGCTGCTCGGATATAACGGCAAATTGCAATGGAAACTGGAAGCCGATGGACTTGCAATCACTTGTCCTGAGAAAATGCCTTTTGCAACATCTGTTGTATTTAAAATTGATTAACAGCAGCTAATATAAGTTCTCAAAAATTTTATTTTACAATTCATAGAACGAATACCAACTGTTGGGACTCGCTCTATCAGTTAACTTTAAGACAAATTCTTCTCTTATAAAACAAAAAAATGAAATTAAAATTTCTATTAATAGTTAGTCTATTTCCTCTCCTTTGTCAGGGGGGGGGTGTGAAAGGTTATAAACAACTATCTGACAGGGTAACCATTACTTTATCGGATGGAACACTTAGTATTTCTCCTTTAACCGAGAATGCTCTTAGAATCAAATTCTACAAAGAAACAGAAGGAAACCTGCCTGAGCTTATTTTTACTTCGGGTGTTGTAATACCCAGGTTTCAAGTTCTTGATTCGCGTTCCAAAATTGAAATTAAAACCAAGAAGATTATTGTATTGTTGGATAAGCAAACAGGCAAATTGTCGTATGCTGATAATGCCGGCAAGGTATTCTTGAGAGAAAAAGAGGGTGCCCGAAAGCTAATTCCCGATAGTATACATGGCGAACCTTGTTTTGCTGTTGAACAAAGTTTTGAATCGCCATCTGATGAATATATTTTCGGTTTGGGACAATTTCAGGATGGGCAATATAACCTGAAAAACCTAGCCCGTCGATTGACACAGGTTAATACTCAGATTTCTATTCCTTTTATTTATTCAAGTAAAGGGTATGGTTTGTTATGGCATCAATATGGACTCACCGATTTTAATCCGGCAGATAATTTTATTTCCCTCGAAAAGCAGGAACAATCAACCACAGGGAACAACACATTGGCCGAAGTAACAACAACTTCAGGCACTCAGAAAATTTCTCAGAATCAATCCTTATATATAGGTACGTTTAATGTTCTGAAAGATGGTGAATATTCCATATTTCTGGATTTAGGAGATATGGGCAACCGACAATATGTTGTTATTGACGGTATACCTTGTATTGATCAGAGTAATATGTGGCTCCCTCCAACTGCCGGTGCTTTGGTAAATTTAAAAGTGGGAGAACATCAGGTGCAGATAATTTGTAAATCAAACAATACTCCTAAATTGTCATGGAAACAGAGTGATAACTTTACCACATTCCGTTCACCTGTTGCAAAAGCACTCGATTACGTTGTGTTTTACGGACCATCAGCCGATAATGTGATTACCACCTACCGTAATTTATCGGGGAATGTCCCGATGTTTCCCAAATGGGCATATGGTTTTTGGCAATGCCGTGAACGTTATACCTCAGGTACTCATTTAGTAGAAACAGTAAAAGAATTTCGTAAAAGAAACCTTCCAATGGATGTTATTGTACAAGATTGGCAATACTGGGGTAAATATGGTTGGGGTGTGCCCAAGTTTGACGAAACACACTATCCAAATCCGGCTGGGTTCATTAAAGAATTACACGATTTGAATGCACATTTCAATATTTCTGTTTGGGAAAATCTTGACAAAAAATCCGAAGTGGCCAAAGAATATGTGGATAATAATCTTTTTATTCCAAATAGCCCGTGGGTTGATGTTTTTAATCCGCTTGGGCGTGAAACACACTGGAATGCACTTAACCAAAACCTCTTTAGTTTAGGTGTTGATTCATGGTGGATGGATGCCACAGAACCCGAAAACGATGCTTTAAAAGGAAAGAAAACTTTCCTTGGATTAGGGGATTTTTATCGTCTAACTTATCCATTGTTTGTGAGTCAGGCGGTTTATGAAGGACAGCGCAAAACATCATTAGACAAACGGGTTTGTATCTTAACCAGGTCGGCTTTCCTTGGTCAGCAAAAATATGGTATTATTAATTGGTCAGGTGACATTGGAGGAACATGGGATACTTACAAACGACAAATTATTGCCGGATTAAACTTTACTATTACAGGGTTTCCGTATTGGACTACCGATATCGGCGGATTCTTCCGGCCCGGAAAGTCGCAATATACTGATGAAAAATATCAGGATTTATTAACCCGATGGTATCAATGGGGTGCAATGAGTCCAATTTTTCGGATGCATGGATATCAAACAGAAACAGAACCCTGGAAATACGGTGAAAAAGTAGAGGATAATATGCGTAAGATGCTGAATCTTCGCTATCGTTTACTTCCTTACATTTATTCCGAAGCTTGGCAGGTCACAAAAAACGGGTCAACCATAATGCGTCCGTTGGTTATGGACTTTAACGGAGATACCATTGCCGTTAACTGTCAATATCAGTATATGTTTGGGAAAGCATTTCTGGTTGCTCCGATTACCGAGCCCAATGTAAGTGCATGGGATGTGTATTTGCCCAAATCTGCTGGTTGGTTCGAATTCTGGACGGGTAAACATTTTAATGGAGGCCAGACAATAAAAGCTGATGCTCCTTTGGATAAAATACCTCTTTTTGTTAAAGCAGGATCAATTATTCCAATGGGTAAAATTATTCAATATGCAGATGAAAAAACAGCAGACACTCTCGAAATTCGTGTATACAAAGGTGCAGATGCTAAATTTGAGTTGTACGAAGATGAAGGAGACAATTATAATTATGAGAAAGGGAAATATACAATTATTTCGTTCATGTGGGATGAAAAACGTCAATCAATTACAATTTCAGATAGACAGGGAAATTACACAGGTAACTTAAAAAAACGTATTTTCAATATTGTTTTGGTAAATGAAAATAAGGGTTATGGAACTAATATTAGCTTAATAGAAAAAAAGGTTTCATATGTTGGAACTACATTAACTATTATCCTTTAATTGGTAGGGTAGGCGAGTTTCCTTATTTCAGGTGCACGGTTATCAGGTCATTGATCCGGGTGGTATAGCAGGGGGATAGTTTTTCCTGTCGCATTTTGTGGGTTTTTTTATCCTGCACGGCAAGGCGGATACGGGTACCGAACTTGCTGTTGATATGATCCATGGCTTCCATCAACAGAGCATGCTTCGGGTTGCTGTTGGTAAAGAGGGACTGCTGGTATTCGGTGTCTTTTTCGAAATTCATCAGCACCACCCCGGCACGTTTGTACCCGATTCCCTTTTTGTATATGGTCTGCAGGCCCTGCAGGGCGAATTCCACGATTTCAATGCTCGAGGAAGTCGGGAAGGGTAGCTTGACGGCTATGCTGTTCGAATACTGGCCCTCGTTTTCCTTGAAGCGGTTCGACTGGATAAATACCTCTATCTTTGTACACAGTGAGTGTTGCTGGCGAAGCTTCTCGGCACAACTCACGGCAAAGGTGCTGACACGTTCCTTTACTTCCTCGTAGGTGGAATAATCCCTTTCGAAGGTTCGGGTGGTGGCTATGCTTTTTTTTATTTCCACAGGCTCCATTCCCAGGGTTGGTATCCCGTTCAGATCGTCCTGCAGCCTGACGCCCACAATGGTCATGTGGTTCAGCACCCAGGTCCTGTCCATCAGGCAGAAATCATACGCCGTCTTCACGCCAATCGCATTCAGTTTTTTCGCATTCCGTCGTCCGATTCCCCACACATCATCCACCGGTAGCCATTTCAAGGCTTTTATCCGTTTATCCTCTGTGTCGATGACATACGATCCGCCTGTCCGGGCAGTGAATTTCTTCGCAATCCGGTTTGCTGCCTTGGCCAACGCTTTGGTAGGTGCAATGCCTACTGAAACGGGAATACCGGTACCCCTTAGCACTTTTTTCCGCATATCGAGTCCGTACTCCTGCAGGTTCACCAACATGCCCGACAAGTCCAGGAAGCATTCGTCGATGCTGTATATTTCCTGCACGGGGGAGTATTCCGCTAACATGGTCATCACCCGGCGGCTCATATCGCCATAGAGTTCGAAATTGGCCGAGAATACTGCTATGTGCTGCCGCTCAAACACGTACTGGTATTCAAAGGCCGGTGCGCCCATAGGAATTCCCAGGTCCTTGGCTTCATTGCTGCGCGCAATAACGCATCCGTCGTTGTTCGATAGAACCACCACGGGTTTGCCAATCAGTGAAGGGTTAAAAGCCCGTTCGCATGAGGCATAGAAGTTATTGCAGTCGATCAGAGCAAACATTACAACGTTTTTATGACATGGGTTACCACTCCCCATATTCGAAATTCATCCTCTTGAGTAACAAGTATCGGTTTAAATTGTTTATTGCTCCCAATCAGCCAGGTACCCTGTTCATCTATTTTAATGCGTTTGACAGTGAATTCACCATCCACGTAGCACACCACGATCTTTCCTTCGGTATAATCCTGCAGCCGGTCGATCACCAGCAAGTCCCCGTCCCTGAAATCCTCTTCCATGGAGATGCCCCTGGCAATGGCGTAGAACGTATTCGTCGGGTGTGAAGTGACATAGTCGTTCAGGTCAATCGACTCATTGATGAAGTCCCCGGCCGGTGAAGGAAACCCGGCTTTTACGACCCCGATAAAGCTATTGCTTACCGGTGAACTGGTCTCGATGGCGTAAAATTCAAGACTCTGAGGGGGTTGTACTTTCTTAGGCATGACGATGTATTTTTTGCAAATATAGGGCATTCATTCCAATATTATTCCTGAAAACACTAATTTATTAATACTATCAATTTACATTTGATAATCAGTATAGTTAGACTTTTTTATTGCCACTTTATCGATACTCTGATTTTCCTGTTTTTTCTCTGGTATCTTGTCGTACTTGCGAGGGGGTTGCGAGGGGGTTACGAGGGGGTTGCGAGGGGGTTCGGAGGGGTAAACCTCATTGAACCCTCACTGATCCCTCTCTGAACCCCCTGTGAACATTGGACGAATACCGGTGAAATAATTCAGCTGAATCGTCGCTGGATCCGCCGTTTTCTCTTCTTTTGCTGAAAATCCTGTTGGGTTCATGAATCAGGTTCGTAAAGATCATGAACTGTTTTCTATCCCATGGCTGACGGAATATGACTCAGTGTCAAACGATACGCGGTTATTCCACTAATGGCAGAATAATTGCAATTATGTAAAGTCACATAAACACGATCTTTCGACATATAGGCATAAAGAATTCATTCTTTCACGATCTTTCATAATAAAGCTTTGTCAGATGCTCTGTTATATAAATTCAGGCTTGTTCCATATCATATCCGGTAGAGTACAAAAAAAATAATAGAACACAAGTGACTGCGTTCTATTATTTTTAGCATTTTGCCTATAAATCAACGAAATAACTTTTTATTATTCGGTTACCTGAATAGTAATGCCGGTGTTTTTTGTCCAGGTACTTTCTACAGTACTTCTGTCGGTAACAATACACACCTTGTAATTCCGGTTGGTCGGTTTTAGTTTGCCTTCCACACTTTTGATAGATACCCTGACTGTTGTCCCTGTTTGTACTGCCGTAAAGGCAGAGATCAGGTATTCCCCTTTCCGGTATTGAAATCCATCACCGGCATCTTCATACAGGATGCCACCGGCTTTCCCGTTTTTATCCAGCGATACCAATAGGGTGAGCGAATCAAGGCTGTATTGGGTGGTGTTCTGTATGATCCTGCCCATGGGTATAATGGCTCCTCCTTTGACTTTTACATCTGCCTGGTATTTGTCGGTTGTACTGTTTTCACCGGCAATGGAAGCAGTCCTCCAGATACCTGCAGGAAGAACAGGATTGACAGCCCATTTCGGGATAACCATTATATCATTCCCAACCAGAAATACCTGATCTTCTTTCCGCAGGGTCGTATCTTTCGGATCGGCAAAAAATACCGGACGCATGATGGGCATGCCGGTCTTTGATGCTTCGTGGAATAATGTATAGAAATAGGGCAATAACCTGTAGCGACGGTTTAGGGCCGTGCGTGATACATTTTCTATTTCCTTTCCAAAAGCCCATGGTTCTTTGTTGTTGGAATCATTGCTTGCATGGCCCCGCATAAAGGGGAAAAAAGCACCCATAGCCACCCATTGCCCAAAGAGATCAGGGGTTGTTATCCCTGTGAACCCACCCAGGTCGGGACCACTGAATACCTGGCCCGACAATCCGAGATTTAATGTCATGGGAATGGATAATTTCATATTGTCCATAGTTCCGCAGTTATCACCTGTCCAGGTGGCGGCATAGCGGTTACTCCCAAGAAAGCCGGAGCGGGAAAGAACAAAAGGCCGTTTGGTGGGATTAACCTTCAGAATGCCTTCGCGCGAGGCCTTTACCATAAGCATGCCATATACATTGTGATATCGGAGGTGAGGTCCGGCAGGGAGATCTCCACCACCACGATGCCAGTTGTTTTCGGGCATAGAACCATTAGGACCGTCAAAAACAGATGGTTCGTTCATATCATTCCACACACCATCAATGCCTGTAGCCATAAAGTCTTTGTACAATCCGGCCCACCAGGTTCTGGTCTGGGGCATGGTATAATCGGGAAAAGCGCATTGCCCCGGCCATACTTTCCCATGATATTCTTTTCCATCGGGAGTTTGCACCCAATGATTTCCCCTGGTGCCTGATTCATATACAGCGTAATCTTTTTCTACCTTAACCCCCGGATCAATCATCCAAATGGAATGGAACCCTTTTTGGTGCAGGTAATCGTTTACTCCTTTCGGATCTGGGATTTTCAACCTGTCGAAGGTGAAAACTTTAAATCGTTCCATATAATCGATGTCCATCCAAATTACATCACAGGGGATATTCTTTAGCCTGAACGTATCAGCCACATTTTTAATCCGTGTGTCGGGCACATAAGAATACCGGCATTGTTGGTAACCAAGCGACCATAGCGGTGGCATTTCCATCCGGCCAATGAGATTAGTAAGTTCAGTAATCACTTCCTGGGGAGAATTACGTTTTATCACGATGACCCGAAAGGCAGGTCCTTCGGAGATAAAGCGGATGCTGTCCGACAGGTCAATCTGTTGTTTCCAGGTATTGTCGGCTATCACACCAAAGGCAGTCCCATCACTATTTACACCGAGCACCCATGGATGGCTCTGGTAAAGTCGTTTCCCGTCGGCAAGGCTGTACTTGTAGTTGTCGGTGTTCCAAAGAGTAATCTTCTTGCCGTTGCGAATCAATGATCCGGTGGTTTCGCCTGTGCCATACAGGCTGGTTCCTTTTGCAACGGGCAAGGTGGCGTATGTTTTGCCTTCTTTCGTATAGAATAATGGCTTCACATTCCAGCCAGACGGGATATTCCCTATAGCTTTAGGTTCTTTCAACAGGGCAAAGGAAGGTTGATGGGCTTTACCATCATAATTTGCGGGATAAAAAACGGCCACATTCTTGCCGGTAAGTTTATCGGATGACTGAACAGCAAATGCTTGTACTGAACAACTAATTATCAACAGATAAAAACTAAATACTCTTTTTCTCACTTTAAAAACTTTATTAATAGGCAATAAAAATAATTCATAATTCTCAATTCACAAAACATAATTCTTAATTCATAATTCATAATGTATAATGCATAATTCACAATGAATGATTCAGAATGCAATACGTATAATTTATAATTCAGAATACAAAATAATGCATACAGCACATTTAGTCTGATAACTTGATTGAGTTGCTAATAATAAGGATCAGGAGCATGAGGCCTAATCCTTATTACGCAACAACTAAAATCAAAAAACAATCAATTTTAAAAACTAACGTCCTATAATTTAATAACTTTTTCGGTCACATTCTTTCCGGTTGTATAATCAATAGAAACAAAATAGACTCCCGGTTTAAGCGATGTTACATCCAATACGCCATTCACAGGAAGTTGCGTAACGGTAAGTACATTTTGTCCGGTCAGTGAATGAACGGATACCCGTCCAATGTTATCGGATTCGGAGAAATTAAGCTTGTCAACGATCGGATTAGGATAGATGGTATGAGAAACTTCTGTAACTTCAGAAACACCGGTTGTACAGGCAACGGAGGTAAGTGTTGCACCATCCGAAGTAAAGCAGGAAGATGATGTGATGTAGGTGTCTGTTGCCTGTAATCCACTGTTATTATTGAAAATAATATTGACAGATGAAACTGATGCATCAAATGTATATGTACCCCATCCATTGGAGTCTACTGTTAATTGCACTCCCGGCCAGGCACCTATTATCGGACTCCCATTCACATAGGCATAAAGATAAATGGAAGTCCAGGCAGTGGGTTTATGAATCTTAACGGTAAATCCTGCTGCACACGCAACTGTAGTTATATCATATTTACCTCCTGTGTTTAGTGCTGTGGAAGCCTGAAGGCAAACGCTTGTACTGATGGGGTAATCTACGGTTTGTTGACCAGCCCCTGCATTATTGAAAATCAATGTGCCACTTGCATATGAAGATGGAAAAGTATAGGTATACCATCCATTTGTAGCAGTCAGTGCAGTCCCGGGCCAACCACCAAGCACTTCACTTGTTCCATAGGAATACAGGCTTACGGCAGTCCAGCTTGCAGGCTTTTGAAATTTCACCGTAATCTGAGCTACGGTAAGTGTTGATACCATTAACAACAGGAACAGGCTTAGAAAGTAAAATCGTTTCATAAATTTAAATTTAGAGGATGAAAAATAATTAATAATTAGTAATTAACAATTAACAATGAAATATGATGATCTGAAAATGGTTATTATGAAAAAACTATTTCTTTAGCACCAGATATGAATAGGGTGCTAATATTGTTTGTGCATTTAAAGCGACTGTATTGCCGGTAAAAGCATCCTGCCAGGAAGTGTTGGCAAGTACAGCGGGAAGCGTAAAGGTTATTGCTGTACTTCGAAGGTTGCTGATCACCAATACCGTTTGTGTACCCGATGTTTTTGTAAATGCACAAACGTTCGTGTTGTCATACGATGTTAATGTCCCTCTTCGGATGGCAACATTGTTGTTCCGCAAGGCAATAATCTTTTTGGATTCAGCAACGGTGGCAGGATTCTGATCCCATTTAATAGTGGTGCCGGTAAACGGGAACACGAGGCGGAAGGATGTGCCGACTTCCTGTCCATTATATATCATGGGAACTCCTTTCATATAGGCTGCCACAACAAATGCCGCCATGGAACCAGTACTTCCGCCAAATAAGTCCAACGGCGTGCCGTCCGAACTGTTTACATCGTGGTTGGTAGTATAGCGTACAACAAGATTCATGTCGGAATTCCCTGAAGGAAATTCCTGTGTGTTGATATTGTCGATATTGGTTACAGGCTGATTGCTGCTGTATATTGTTTTCAGTTGATTGTAAAACCTGAATCCAAAGGTGAAATTGAAACCTGATGTATAATGGTCGGCCCTGGTACCTTCGGCCATCATCAACAGTTTGTGGGTCTTTATATTCCTGAGAGTATCAATGGCTTGTTTCCAGAAGTCAGCAGGAGGTCCATCGGCATAATCACACCTGAAACCATCACAATTAGCTGTATACACCCAGTATTTCATGTCTTTAATCATTTCCTTGCGCATTTCAGCATTTTGAAAATTCAACTGGGCAACATCAGTCCAACCGGTTGGACTGATAATGTTACCATTCGAATCCTTTACATACCACGCCGTATTGCTGATCCAGGCGTTGTCCCATGATGTATGGTTGGCTACCCAATCGAGGATGACTGTCATTCCACGGGTATGAGCACCATCAATCAATGTCCTTAAGTCATCCAGAGTGCCGAATTCAGCATTGACTGCCTTGTAATCTTTCACGCAGTAGGGAGAGTTCACCGATTTCAATGCCCCGACAGGATAAATGGGCATCAGGTATATAACATTTACTCCCAGGCTCTTAATAGAATCAAGACGGGAAATCACACCATGGAAGTTGCGGGTTGAACTAAAGCTTCGCATGTTTACCTGATAAATCACCACATCCCTGGCATCCGGAATACCGGTAAAAGGGGTTCCGTATTGGGCCGGATCATTATTGGTATTGATTACCGGCGGATCGATAACAGCCGGAGAGTTCTTACAGGCTCCGAAAGATAATAATACTGCTAAAAAAAGGGTATTTAGCATTTTTGTATTTGATTTAGAATGTAGTAAATCCATATTTCATTTTTGTGTAATCGTTAATGATTTTGACCAATCCCGGAACCTTATAGTACTTAGAAGGAATGGGAAATAAATAGTGTCCTGAATAAAATAATTAACGGGATACAGGAACTGAAAGTATCAGACAAGATTGTCGTAAGCTCCTGCCGGATAATTTTAATCTGATAGTATCCAACTCCTGTCAAGGAGGAGGATACTATCAAAAAAGATCACGTTTTAATTTTTCTTCAGTTTATACGTGTATAATCCTGAATTGTGTAAATCGAGTGTAATGGTATAGTTTCCACTTGTTGGTACTGTTAGGTTCAACAGGGTGCCATCATAGGGATAGAGCGGATTATCAGCATATTTCAGTTTTCCGGTAGCATCAATGCCAAAGTCAATTTTCCATGCACTGTTTGCGCGGAACTTAAATGAACCTGTTGAAAGCATAGCACATGTTACCGACCATGTCTTTGATGTGACATCATAGGTCATTTGTGTATCCGTAGTCCAGGCCCCTGGTGTGGCGTCTCCAATAATTCCCCAGGTAGTCTTGGTAGCTGTCCAGGACATGGTTGTCAGGTTGGCCGACAATTCATAGTATCCATCAGAAGGTAACACCAGGTCGCCTGCGGTAGCACCGGTACTCAACAAACCGACACCGCCATCACCGTATACAAGATGAGTTAAATCAGGTTGACTCGTAAACTTGAAATGGTTTGTTCCACCGGCAGGTATATATACATACCCTTCATACATATTATCTGAATTAATAGAAACAATCGTTGGTGCTAAAGCAGGTTTCCAACCCTGATAATCACCCGGAACCCATAAGGATGGGTAAGGAGGAATTACTAACGGTGGAACGAAAGGATTTACATCCAGCGGGATTACATTTGAAAAAGCCGGACGGTCCACATACGATTTAACACGAACAAGTACCCGGGATACCACTCCGGATTCCAATCCCAATGCGTCTATGGCTATATTGTTTATTTCATACCCTTTCATACCTTTTGTCAATATGTCATCTCCTACAACTACCTCATGTGCTTTCGACCAGGGCGTAGTGCCTAATGTATCGGAGGGAACGTCAAATTGCAGGGTGTAGGTAACAGCGGCTTTGATCCCATAGCTTACGGCCTGCCAGTTAAACGTGATGGCTGTCGTTGAATCATTACCCGATTTAATTACCACAGCGCTTTTTGAACTGGTCAATGTCTGTGGAAACATGATAACACTCAGTTTTGTTATTTCCGCTTCTTTATCGCAAGAGACAAAGAGGGTTAATGCAACCATCATCAATAGTGACTTTAATATATATTTTTTCATAAATGATTTTTTTAATAGTAAATATTTGCTGTAAAAAATCTTCAAATCAGCAGCTAAGCCGGTAAAAACTAACATACCCACAATCTGATAGTTAATCAGTACCAGGCAAAGCTGCTTTTTTTGAATGAAATATTAATTTCAATATCCTGTATTCTGTTTCAGATTTGGATTTGCATTTAAAGCTGCTGTTGGTATAGGGAATATTTTATAATGGGCGTCAACAGCAGGTGCTAACCCGTGGGCAGTCGTAAATGTTCCAAACCGTATCATATCTTCCCGGCGGTGTCCTTCCCATGATAGCTCGAAGCCTCTTTCATTATAAATATCTGTCAATGTAGGGTTGGCAGCCAGGCCGGATAGCCCTGCACGAACCCTGACAGCATCGACCAATGGTTTAGCAGAAGCCGCATTGTTGGTGCGTACAAAACATTCGGCTTTCATCAGCATGATGTCGGCATAACGATAAATTGGAAAGTCATTGGAGGCACCACCGCTTGAAGCAGGTGCTGCAGGCCAAAATTTCTGGTTCCTTGCGCCAGCATTGGGCTCAGCTCCCGGATTATCCAAACTTGCTACATCCAGTGAGTAAGTAAAGAAGCCTGCCAGTTTAGGTCCGAAAGGTGTTGCACCATACCTGAACTGATGTTTGCGGATATCGTTGTCGCTGAATTTATCTACAAAATCCCGTGGGCATATGGTACCGTTCCAGGCACCGTATCCTTTGTTTACTTCCGGGTACCCTAATATTGCTGTACCATCGGCACCACCCAGACTGCGTACAGTGAAAATGTTACGACCTACCACTTCGGCTTTGGTGTAAATAGCCAGGATAGTTTCATCATCCGGACAAACATCACCAAACAATTCATAATACTTTGATCCAAGTGGATTGGCAGCATCTAAAGCACCTGAGTGAAGTGTAAAGCTTCCTTTGCTTACCTCGTCACATGCAGCCAGACATTCATTCCACATAGGAGTACCGGTATATACTTCGGCATTCAGATACAATTTTGCCAGCAAGGCATATCCGGCATATTTGTTGAACCGACCATAATAGCTACCGCCTTTAGTGGTAGAAAGCTTATCAATATTGTCCTTTAGTTCACCTAAAATGAAATTGAAAACTTCGGTACGGCTCTTTTGCGGCATTTTATCCACCGTGATATTATTATCCGTGTAGAATGGCACATTGCCAAAGTCATCGATCAATAAGTAATAAAAGAAATCTCTCAGAACTTTAGCTTCTGCTATTTTAGCCGGATCAGCATTTGATTTTTGAAGTAAATCTACTGCCAGGTTGGCACTGAAAACCGATTTGTACAACCAGTTCCAGGTATTGTTAATTTGAGAATGATCAGGAAGCCATTGACGCAAATACATTTGGGCAAATGTCAGTTCCCAGTCACCGGTAGTACGGTGAGGTACTACCTGTTCGTCACTCGACATACTGTTCACATCATACCAGCCATTGTCAGCTCCTGCATATCCAACACCTCCCCAGTTGCCCGGGATTTGTGCATACACACTAGCCAGTGCTACATCGGCACCTTTGGGTGATGCATAAAATTCAGAGGAAGCATATTTGTCATATACAATTTCATTTACATTTGTACAACTTTGCAATATCAATGCAGCAAAGATTGCCAGGGTGATTATCTTTTTCATTTTACCTGATTTTAAGGGTTATTTAAGTGTTACATTGAATCCGACTGCAATTGTCGAGGTGCGTGGGTAAATACCGTTATCATTTCCAAACCCGGTACCACCGGTTGCACCGATTGCAGAAGACCCGCTTGCATTCATTTCAGGATCAAGACCTTTGTATTTAGTAAACAACGCCAGGTTTGTTGCAGTTAATGATAATTGCAGATTGCTTATATATTTCAACTGCTTGGTATTAAAATTATATCCGAATGTCAGGTTTTCAAAGCGTAAGAATGAACCATCTTCCAACCATAAATCCGAAGCAAACGGAGAAGTGAAAAGTCCTTCCTGTACTGCACTTTTTAATAGATTTGACTTACCCAGGTTTTCAAAGTAACTGAAGCTTGAACGAATGGTGTTGTAAATCTTATTCCCCCCGGATCCACGGAATAGCATGGTTAAATCAAAGTTCTTATACGAGAATACAGGCGAAAAAGCGTAGGTGTACGTTGGCAAGGCAGAACCTTCAATCTTACGCAAGGGGCTTCTGTCACCACCATCATAGGTACCATCGGCATTTTCACCAACAATGGTTTCTTTGTTGTTTGCATCCTTTCCTGCATGTTGCAGGATATTGAAGGTTCCAACCGGCTGGCCTTTGATCAGGTAACTATTTGTTCCCCATGGCACATAATCGGTATTTAAAGGAACTCCATTAATGCTGCCGCTTAGTTCAAGTACTTTATTCCTGAGCAAGGATAAATTGCCGTTCATTGAGAAATTGAAGTCCTTCGTTTTGATGATATTCGCATTCAGGTTGAAATCTATCCCTTCGTTCAACAGACTGCCAACATTGGCTACAATGTTGTTAAAAGGATATGGAGGCTGGGGAACGGTATAATTAAATAAGAGATTGGTAGTTTTCGAACTGTAAACATCTACCGAGCCTGACAGCCGGCTGTTGAAGAACGAGAAATCAATGCCTATGTTGGTTTGTGCTCGTGTTTCCCAGCTTAAATCGGCATTGCTGTTCTGTGATATGGAAAAATTCGTTATCTGATTTCCTCCAAAATATGTCTGACCATTCGATCCTACCAACTGAAGGGATTTTTGTGGATATAATCCCTGTTGATTTCCCGTAACACCATATCCGGCACGTAGTTTTAAATCATTCAGGAACTCAAGTCCTTTCATAAACGATTCTTCACTCAACCTCCATGCAACAGACGCAGAAGGGAAACTTCCCCATTTGTGGTTTTCACCGAATACGGAGGAACCATCCTGTCGTATGCTTACCGTTAACATATACCGATTCAGGTAGGAATAATTTACCCTGCCTAAAAATGAAACCAGGTTACGGTCGTTCTTATAGGAACTAATGTCACCGGGAACAATCTTTGAAAAGTCGCCACTCTGCAACGCATTGTACGTTGTATTGTCATTAATAAATCCTCTCATTCCCGTATAGTTGCCATTGTAGGTCTGTTTCTGCCACTCATATACGGCAATGGCGTCCAGGCTATGATCTCCAAATGTCTTTTTGTAATTGAGGCTAACATCAGTCAGTTTCTCATCTTCATGCCAGTTGTTGATATTCGCGGATCCGTTATCATTAATGGCGCTGGTAACAGTAGATTTAGCAGGCAAGTAATATCCTGAATTTCCATCCAGTTTACGCCAGCTGCCAAACCACGATACCTTTAACCCATTGATGATTTCCAGATCTGCTTTCATGCTTCCAAACATCGTATTTACCGTTTGGTCGTTTACAATGGTCTGGGCAACTGCGTACGGATTGATGTATTGAAATACATTCGGGTCGGAAAAGTAACTCCCATCACTGTTTAATACAGGGTCGGTAGGTCTGCTGACGTAGGTATTGCTAAGCAGGTTTGAGGTAAAAGCTGCTCGGCCTATACTTGCCGGACTCCCTACGTTTTGTCTGGTAGAGCCACTCAAACTTGACGAGATGATCAACTTGTCGTTCAATGCTTTTTGAGTAGCCTGGAAACGCCCGATATAGTTCTGATTACTTGAGTTGATAACAATACCATCTTGTAAAATAGCTGAAACGGATGCCCGGTAGTTGAATTTATTTGTTCCCCCACCAATGGCAATGCTGTGGTTTTGTGTGTATCCTTTACGGGTCAGTAAGTTATACCAGTCTGTATTCGATCCATGATCAGTTGATGCCGGAACACCCCATACGGTTCGTTGTGCACGCCATTCGTCGGCACTAAGCATATCCAGTTTCTTTGAAATCATATCCATAGACACCGTACTGCTCACTTCTATTTGTGATGATCCGGCTTCACTTTTTTTTGTAGTTACTAAAATTACACCTGCTGCACCACGCGAACCATATATAGCCGTTGCTGATGCATCTTTTAGTATGTCAATCGATTCAATTTCATTGGGAGGCAATTGATTCAAAAAATCAACATTTCCCTGAACACCATCTATCACCACCAGCGGGTCACTGCCGCCAATCAAGGACGTAATACCACGGATTCGGATACTGGGGCTTGAACCTGGTTCGCTCCCTGTCTGGGTAATGGAAACACCGGCTGCTTTCCCTGCAATCTGTTGCAGCGGATTAGTCGTTGCCCCTTTGTTCATGTTCTCTTTGGTAATGCTTGCAACTGCTCCTGTCACATCCTTTTTGCGCATTGTACCATAACCAACCACCACTACTTCCTGCAAATCTGATGCTTCTTCAACCAGTGTCAGTGAGTTCCCCAGATTCTTAGCTGTTAATTGAACGGCTTTATACCCAATAAAACTGATTTTAACAACCGATTTCTCAGAGGTTACTTTAAGTGTAAAGCTGCCGTTCATGTCTGTCGTTGTTCCATTACGTGTACCTGCTTCCAGCACACTGACACCCGGTAAGGGTTCTTTTTGGTCATCTAAAACTTTACTCCTTACGGTGTATTGCTCCTGCGCATTCACTGTAAATCCGGCAACCAGTAAGATGCCGAAAAGTAGAAATTTCAATTTCATACTACTAAATTTTTTAAGGTTAATTAATTTGTTGTTTTCTTATCCTATGCATTTTACATGTGATAAATTCATGCCGGATATTCTTTGTGATTTCCGCAATGCAAATATATACCTAGTTATACTTAAATATAAACCAGTCTACTCATTATGTACCGGAATGACCTGAAATAAGATGGCTAATTGGCAGTATATCAATAAAAAAGGCATCCATAAGGATGCCTTAAAAAGTACCGGATATGTACGTGATGTTTACTCTGATTTATCCTGTATCTCTGTTTTTACCGATTCTATTTGCATGATTTTATGTTCGAACAATTCATTTTGTATGAACGAGCGGTTCTTTGCTTTTGTCTTATAATTCTTAACCGTGGATAATGAGAAGTCCAGGAACTTGGCTATCCGTTCACTTTCAGTAATACCAAGACGAATCAGTGCAAATATCCTGATCTCGGGAGTAAGCATACCGTCCTGTTTAATATATACTCTGTCTTCTAAGCTAAAGAGTTCATTGTACCGGATCACAAAATCAGGAAAGAGCTTCATGAATATCTGGTCGAATAAATCGAACATGTCTTCCCTTTCCTTGCGCAAATCAGTGACTGCTGTCAGTTGAATCAATTCATCGAACTGCCGGTTCTTTATTTTGCGTACAACCATTTTGCGAAAATCTTCCGTTTTATCCAGGTATGCCGAGTTTGTGCTGAAGAAATAGCCGATATATTCATCTTTAATCTTATGAACTTCCTTTAACCGTTCATTGATATGTACCAGATCAACGTTTTGTTTCCTTATTTTCTTTTGTATTTCTGTCAGTTGTTCATTCGATTCAAGCAGATCGGTATTCTGTTTGAGAATCATCAGCCTGGCTGAATTCAATCGTTTTTTTTGTTTTAGAATAATCAACGTGGATACCATAAACAGGATAAACAGGATTGAAATGATGCCTGAATAGATAAGCAACTTATCTTTTTGTTGTTTTATTATTTCAAACCTGCCGGCTTCAATAATGGGTAATACACGGCCTACCTCAATTTTTCGTTGACGGGCATTATAAAAGTTTGCATCATCCAGTGCCAGGATTGCATACGAATAGGCACGTTGAATGTCACCCTGTACGTAAAGCAATTCTGCCAACTGGCGAATGGCGGAAGTCTCTTTGGTTGCCATTTTAATGTCGGCAGTGGCAGCAGCTGCAAAATAAACAATAGCTTTTACGGTGTCCCCCTGGGTCTGATAGAAGAAACCAAGAGTCGAAGCAACTATGGCAAAATTATGAAGGCTCGGATGTTTTGCCAGCAAATACTGTTCAGAGACAATAATGGCCTTAGGATAATTGTTCTCCAACTGACTCTCGCGTATATTGGCCATAATCCCTTCGGGACTGTCTTTGCGGAATAAGGCGATAGAATTCTTGCAATAGCGCAATGAGTT
>Ga0302215_10000425_pt1 | contig 30897 bp, 20 predicted proteins | sample II_Fen_N3_1_FD_194580 | JGI IMG/M metagenome (GOLD analysis project Ga0302215, IMG submission 194580) | Peat permafrost microbial communities from Stordalen Mire near Abisko, Sweden - II_Fen_N3_1 | ecosystem: Environmental > Terrestrial > Soil > Wetlands > Permafrost | place: Sweden: Abisko... | reverse complement strand
AACGCGATAGCTACTAGTATTTACAACTAAATTATTAACATTGTTTGGTGAGTCGACTGAGTCAGCCGCTTTTTTACCAGCAAAGATACCGTGGAATAAACGGTAATATAAAGTATCATCAGTATTAGCAGTCCAACTTATTTTTATTTGCTCACCACTAATTGTCGCTTTTAAACCAGCTGGTTTAGCTGGAGCGGTAGTATCAGTTGGGATAGCTTCCTTACTGCCAGACAAAGGACTTTCGGCTTTTTTATCAGTTATAGCAGAAACTTTAAAATAATAACTTTCACCATCGGTTAATTTATTAATTGCATAAGAGCAATAATCTTTACCATCCTTAACAATACAAGAAGCTTCGCTTAAGTTTAAAGAAGTAATATAAGAGCTACTCTTACCACCAGCTAAGCCATAATAAATCTTAAAAGAAGTAACTGGGGCCGTAGTACTAATTGGAGTATACCAACTAACAGCTACTTGTCCGCCAGCTCCCGTACTCTTTATTTCCCAAATTTCTCCAGCTTGAGGAATGGCTTCACGGAAGAAATATGATTCTTTCAAAACATTCCAAATACAAGTACCATTAACTCCACAAGCTCCGCCGGCACTAGGGCAAGCAGTGCCATTAGAACTACAAATTAAATCACCACCAGAAGTACCTAAAATTAAAGCTGGATCGGTTACGGCTGGTAAATCATCTGCAGTACCAGCTACCCCAGCATCACGGCAGTAATAAAATTTATAATTATAATTAGTGCAAGCAATTGTATTACCGCTCGCATCTTTACAAGAATTTGTATCTACCCAAGGACTCCACTTACCATCAACTTCCATTGGCCAAGGATTAGCACATAAGAAAACATATAAATCAGAAGCGCCACTTAGACCATTGCCATCTAACATGGCATTAGAGAAACCACTCATATCAACTGTAGCCGTGATTTTAGTACTCTTATCAGTTACACCCTTAACTGCACCAACAACCATTTGATTTGATTTAAGACCAGTGATATTTAAATTTTGAGCGACTGAAGGATCGGCAATATTCCATTTCCAATTCCAATTATAACCAGTGATTGGTTGTAATAATTGTTTATCAGAACTATAAGCATAAGCGGCTACGACACGATCATTATCACTCTTAGTATCAAAAGCGGCATCAGCTGGGACATCGTCTGACGCATCATTATCAGCTGATCTAATTAAGAATGAATCTGGATTAACAACGACATCACTGATAGTACACAAACCATTCTTGCCGCCAGAATCAGCCATAGTAGTAAAACTAAAGGCGTAAGCATTTTTGAAATAAACTCCATTAAAGACGGCGTGTGAAGAATCGGAAGCAGAAGAAATTGGTGAGTTAGTTGTACTTAGTCCTACTTTATCAATACTAGTAACACCGGAATTACTATCTAAATTTTTATCTCCCTTAACTACTACAAAATAATTAGTCTTAGCAGATAATAGTTTTTGTGGTTGAATATAAATTTTCGTTGAAGTAGCGCCATTAGTATAAGCAGTTTCTGCATCAACAGAAATTGGTGAAATACAATACAATTTATCAGCTGATGGATCGGCTGCAATAGCACTATTATTACTTGCGCCACTAAATAAATGCTTAAAGCTACTAGTAATTGATTGGAATAATCTAGCCAATAAACTAGTATTTTTTGGTTTAACATTATTTAAAGATAAGGTGCTACCATCTGGACAAGTTCCGGAACCATAAGATTTTTCTTCAAGAAGCAAAACGTTAGCGGCTAAAGTTTGCTTATTCATTTCTTGATTAAAGTCCACTTCGATTTGTCGATTGCGACAAACGTTTTGATCATTATTTTTTGGATCAGTAGTATTAACGCTAGGTCGTCCATGACAACAAGTATCACTACCACAACCTTGAGCAGCGCTACCACATTCAATATCAGCTTTACAACCACAGAATAATCCACGACTACCACCGGTACAATTACCTCTGTTAGCTAAACAAGTTAAGTCACCATTTTTATCACCAGGAGTACAACAACAAATACCACACTCACTGGCAGTCGGATTTGATCCTGAAGTAGACAAACAATTATAAGGAGCACCACAGAAACTAGTATTACAAACACCTATCGCCTCTGAAGCACAAGTAAGCCCTGGGAAAGTAGTACCTGTTTTACAATTCTTTTGACAAGCATCTAAACCAATGACTTGGCCAGTAGTGCTAGAAACCGCATTACAAGTTTCTGTAGCACTGTCACAATTATAATAAGCACAATAATTAATACCATTTAATTTAAGTTTGTCGGTGCCATCCGTACAAGTTTTCTTTTTATCATCAAAACAACAACCATTTTGCAAAGAACAAGCATTAGCATCTAAACCAGAATCACAAATAGTTCCTGAACCTTTAGCACATTTATCAACACAAGTAGCAGTGCTTAAAAATTGTCCAGTAGTAGTGGCCGTTTGATTACAAGTGGTTTTATTATTAGCATCACAATCGTAATAAGCACATTTTCCACCTGGAAGAATAGTTCCATTACCACCCTGACAAACACCTTTAGCTTGATCAAAACAACATTGTTCAGTGTGAGCGGAACAACCACTTTCATCTAAAGAAGCGCAATCAACACAAATACCACCAGCTTTAGAGGTGTCACAAATTTTGCCACTAGCAGTACTACAATTACAAGCAGCATCATGATCTTTTTGAGTAGAACCAACTGCTGAACAACCAGAACAAGAACCAAAACCAACACCATCATCAGTCGTATCGCTACCACAAGTACCAGCACATTTTAATGGTGCACAACAGTCACGAGTATCTTGACCAATTTCGCAACAACAATCACATTTAGCTTGGTCAGCTTTTAAGCAAGAAAATTTAGAAGAATCTTTTGGATTAATACCACAAGTAGCTCCGTTGCCACAAATTGGTTCGGATTCACAAATTCCTAAATCATCAGTAGCGTTTCCGTCTTCGTTACACTTAAAGCCACTTGGACATGGGTCACATAAAACTGGACTAGCATTAACACAATAACCAGTGGCCACGCTAATCCAACCGGTAGGACAAGAGGTGTTAACTTTTAATTGTTTGACGAAAGTAGTTTGTCCGTTAACTTTATTAGTATATGAGCGACAACTTAAAGAACCTTTATAAGTAGTGGTGGAACCACTCAAAGTATAAGGTAATTCCTTTTCAAGCTGACAAGATTTTGTCTGACAAACATCTTTAGCTTTATTATAAGTACAACCAGCTGAAGCATTTTTACAGGTATCTATAGCACCACACTCGGAAGTAGCGCTACCACAATCATTTAAAACAGTTGGAGCAATTGGATTAAATGGAGAACATTTACCAGGAGAATTAGGACAGAATTGTCCAGTCTGACAACCTTTATAGAAGCTAGCCATCGCAATACAACTATCAAAAGGAGTGTCAGTAGTTGTGCCTGATAAAGTAGTATCAAATTTAGTTTCGTAAACTGAATTAGGAACTTCAAAATAACAAGATAATAATGAAGCCGCACAAGAACCAGTTTTATAGGTATTAGAAGGACAACATACTGGGCTAGAAGCATTACATTCATCATTACTTGCACATTTACCAATAGTGAAGTTAAGATCATTACCAAATTCCCCGTTTTTCATAACGTGAACTGGACCAGTAATAGCTGGGGTATTATTTTCAATTGGAACAACTGTTTCAATTTTATCAGCAACACCATCTTTAACAATTTTTGATGAAGTTCCAACTTCACGATTAAAAACTACCAAAGCATCAGTACCACTATTACCAAAGTATTCACCCCATAAACTAACCTTATCACCAATTTGTCCACGAGCTGGATCAATCTTACATAAACTAGTTTTTAAAGTTTCCGCTGGATTAAATTTAAAAGTATTATTTGGGCTAAGTAAATCAGTATTAATAACAGTATCTCCCAAATTCATTTTAATTTCATAATCACCCGCGGTCATACCATCTGGGACTTTAACAATTACCTGACTATCACTCCAAATCGCATTAGCACAAACATCTGGGAAAGCGTAAGAAGCTTCTTTGTCACCAAATAAAACCTGACGGCTGCCTCGTAAATTACCAAAACCGCTGCCTAAAATAGTAACGTACTGACCAGCGGCACCAGTAGCTGGGAAGAAAGAGGAAATATAAGGACCAGCATCGGCTTCTTTTTCTTTTACAAAAACTAAAGCATTACTCTTTTGGTTAATTCCTGACAAAGCTTTTTCTACAAAAGTAGTTGTCTGTCCTGGAATAATACTTGGAGCAAGTGTTTGACCAGACAAATTATCGGCTGCAAAAGTAGAATTAATACCTTTATAAGCACTAGAGTATTCACCAAAATAAGCGGTGCTATTTTTTAAATTTATACCTTGATAGCCAACCTTAGCCCCTAAAGATCCTTGGGTTGGACTAATCTGACATAAACTAGGACGATAAATATTATTTTTTACAAAATCATTTATTTTTGGACCAACATCATTATTAGTGACATCAACATTATCAGAAACACCACCTTCACGTTTAACTTGAAGTGGGCCAGTAGCCGCACCAGTTGGTACCGCAACGGTAATTTGACGATCAGTCCAATAACTAACACAGTTTGGATTTAAAAGTTTTGGGAAATTAGCTAATTGGGATTGCCCAGCATTAGCACCTAAAAAAGTAACTTGGCCAGTGTTTAAGACCTTGGTAACTGTAAAATCATCAATATATAAATCAGTACCAGCACCAGTAGAGTTATAACCAATAGACATACCCAACTCTATCATTTTATTGCCAGCTGAATTCATCCAAGTATCCATTTCTGGAGTATATTGAAAAGTATAAGAATATAGAGTCCAATCACTAACTTCGCCAGAAGGAATTGAAGTTAGATTTAAAGAACCATAACATTTCTTTTGATAAGGGGCTTGAACACAACAAACATTAGGTTGCTCCGAGCAAGTTTTACCGAAAGCACATGGATCGTCTCCATTAGCTGGGGTTGGAGTTACTTTAGAGCCATCCCAAGTATAACCAGGTTTTAAGGAAGCATAATAATCATAACCCGCACACATTGTAGTCCAACCTAAATCAGGGGCTACTTGAACATTAACGCTAGCTGACGACTTCCCTTTATAATAAAACTGAATTGAATAAGTTTCACCAACTTTAAAATTAAGCGGTGCTAAGTTATAAGTTAACTTAGACCACATTACATTATGAGAATTACCCCAAACTAAAGTTTCTCCTTGGCTATAAACTGCTGGACCGCTACGATGAGCATCGTCGGTACTAGGAAAATTACAAGTATTTCCAGATGATTTCCAAACACAACCATCCATATCATCACAAGTGGCTTTATTACAAACACCTGGCCAATCTTGAGCCGCATCTTGATGAATACGAACACTTTGTTTACCAGATTTAAATTCAGTATTAACAATACCAACATTAGAATGTTTCTGTGAAGCGGTTGTCCAATCATTTGGTACTGCCCCTAAAGCTCCTTTTTCAAAATCAATATTAGTTAAAAAACTTTCAAAAGCATTGGAACTAGTACCAAAATTATAACCATAAATAGTAATAAAATTGTTAGCCCCGCCATTAGGAGTAGCTGTATCACATTTTGCCCCACCTAAACAATCAGTATCTAAATTACAACCACGATTTTGATCATTGGCGCAATAACCACCGGCTGGAGAAATACCAGTAATGACTGGCGGACCAACACAAACGCAAGAGTCTTTATCGCACTTCAAGTAAGGACCACATAAATTATCATCCGCACTACATTTACCACTAGCGACATCAGCATTACACGAATCACCTAAACTAGCCTTTGGTTTACACAAACAATCAGTAGCATCACAAGTATAATCAGCACCACATAAAGTATTATCGGCCTGACACTGAGCAACCGCAGTTTTACCATCACAACTAGTTTTACTATCAATAATTGGATTACAGGTTGAACCCAAACAAGGGCCCCAAGTGCCACCATTACAAGTTTGAGCACCACCGCAACCACAAGAAATATTAGAACCATTAGTACAATTATCAACGCCACCACTAGAACCACCAGTATCTCCAACTAATTTGGTTAAAATAAAATAAGTAATACCCCAAGCTGATAAAATCAAAACTAAACCAATAGTAGCGTTACGTAAAATTTTCTTAGCTTGATCTATTTTTTCCTCACTACCATTTGAGGTCATGTAAGTAAAGCCACCCCAAAGAATTAAACAAACCGCAATCAAACTTAAAAGACTCATTAAAATATTAATGACATTGGTGGCAACTTTTATTGGACTTTGATTGTTTAAAGAGATTGAACTATCAACCGCATTAACACCAGTATCAACTGCTGCCAACGAATGAGGCGCAATTAAAAAGACTGATCCAATAATCAAAGTTAAAATCAAAAAGCTTTTAAGTTTATTAGACATATGTTATATCAAAAATTTATCAACAAAAAATTAATTAGCACAATTACCACTAGTATCTAAGGCATTTGTGCCAGCACCAAAACAGCAAGAAGGATTAGCTTCGCTTAAATTTAAGCAGCCAGGACCAATACTTGGCTTAAAACAGTTTTGATAAATATTTTTCACACCGGAACCTACTTGAGAAATATAAGTTACAGCTTCAAAAAAATCAGAATGAGAAATTTTAAGAGAAGTATAATCTGGTTCATTATCTGGTGTGCCCTTCTCTTTATTTTCGCTTTCTAGCCAGAAACCTAAAGGTTTACTAACTGAACTACGTAAATTAATTAACTTATGTTCTGTACTAGTTAAACCATTATTCATAGTTAAGCTGCCAGTTCTTAAGGTGCTATTCATCATTAAATCATTAAAATCAATTACTACTGGACTAGCCACGCGAACACCAGCCTCGGCTAATCTTGGAGAGGTTAAAGAAATACTTGGTGGTACAGAATTAATTTCATTACTAATCCAAAAAGAAAATTCAAAACCATCACGCTTAGTTAAATCACTGCTACCTTCAATAAAATAAGGATAAACAGCGGTAACTGGTCCATCGGCTTTATTATCGCGATTACCATCTAAAGAATTAAAAGCTAAATCAACCGCACCATCTAACTTTAAAGAATCAGCTAAAGGATAATTAATATTTTTAGTAACATCCCGACAAGCACCGGCAATACAATCTGAGTAAGGTGCTAAACTTTGACAATCAGTCGAAGCATTACAGGCTTTTAATTTAGCCGCATTTATTTTTAAAGCTAAATGACTACCCGCTGGCAAACAATACATTGTTTCGCCACAACTATTTACACCGCATTCCTTATCAGAGATAAATTCTAAAGTTTTATAAGCATTATTTAAAGAAAATTTACCACTAACATAATTACCAACACAAACCGTTGCCTGACAATTATATGACAAACAATCACTATTATTAGAACAGGCTTCGCCGTTTGATTTAGCGGCGTTATTAGCATTAACTAATCGAACATAATTTTTAACCTCATCAGCAGTGCCTGACAAAACCATTGGGTTCATCGCTTCGTTAAAATTAACCTGAACAATTGAGTTCATTGGCTTATCTCTTAATCCACGAATTTCATAGGAATCACTTTTTTCAGCTCCACCAGCAAACTTGGTTAGAGCCAAACCACGACCATTAGAATTTAAAAGTAGGCTATTACCAGAAACACCCGCTTGTTTAGCAGTTAGCGTTAAGGTGCCACCAGAACCAGTAACATTAATATCACTATTACCACTTAAAACTAATTCCATATTTACCGCCATATCAGCTGGGGCACAAGAAGCTGGGACTAAAATTTCATTACCGCTACTTGATTTAGTGCTAACAAAAATATAAGTATTAGCACCAATAGTTAAAGTTTCAGCTGCTTGAACTGGTTTAACTACTAAGTTCCAAGAATTACCTTCGACAATACTAGACAAAGTAACTGTAAAATAACCAGCAAAAGTAGCTTTATTATCAACAATATCGCTAGCCCCCAATAAACTGCTACCACTAAATAATTTCAATTTTCCGCTAGAAACTTGAATCGAGAAATCAGTAATAGAGCCAGAATAATTAGCATCAGCTACAAAATCGGCCTCAACCGAAGAACCAACTGCTTTAATACTAACTTTATTAGCAGCAACGTGAGTACGAGGACAATCAGTGACTACTATTTTAGCTTGCGCAGTTTTTGCTTCCGAATTAATTTTATTAACATCAGCTAGGGTGTCAACTGGTGGGAAAATGTTTCCTAATAAAACTTGAGGGGATTCTAAATCTAACTTAGTGTTAGTTTCAAATTTCCACTCTAAGAAATCAGAATTACAAGTAGCAAATAAAGCATCACCGCCAAATTTCTTTAAATCATTGGTTAAGCGAACGGCATACTCAACGTTACCACTAGCGCTACCTAAAGCACTAACTGGTCTTAAAACTAAAGTTTTGTTACCAGTTGGTACTGATACTTCAACTTCTTTAAGATTAGTATTAGTATTATTACCTTCAGCTGTCTTATAAATCTGAATGTTAGCTGGATTAAGGTAATTACAAGCTGGAGTATTATCACAAGCACAAGTTGCTTTAGTGTCTTTATTAATACAAATCGTATCTAACTGAAGAGCTTCTTTAACAGTAATTAAAATACTAGAATTGCGAGCCACATCTTTAGTGTCTGGGGTTGGATAAACGGACTCAATTGAACAAGAACCTAAAGTACCCAAACTTAAATTAGCCACTGATTTATTATCTAAAGCAGCTGAAGGAGGATTAGAACCAGCCCCGGCAACTAATTTTGATAAGATGAAATAAGTAATACCCCAAGACGATAAAATAATTATCAAACCAATAACGGAGTTTCTGAGTAATTTTTTAGCTTGGCTAATTTTTTCTTCACTGCCACCAGAAGTGGTCCACAAAAAACCGCCGTAAATAATAATACTTAAAGCGACAATTCCAAGTAAACCTAAAAGCACCTGGATTATTTTTACACCAGTAGCAATTGGTGAAGTTGAACCTAAAATTATATTAGTTCCGACTTGATCCATACCGGTATCAACATTAGCAGCAAAACCGGCCTTAACTAACAAAAAACTGGCCAAAAATACCACTAAAGGTAGGCCAAATTTTTTCAAAAAAGGAGTTAGACTTTTTTTCATTTTTTTATAATAATCTTACTTATTATGTTATACTAATTATAACAGAAAAAGATAAAAAAGAAAAAGATATGACTATTGATCGCATCGTCAAAAAATTCAAAGAAAACCATCCGCAAATTGATGCGGAAATTTTATGGTTGGCTTATGATTTTGCTAACGCTGCCCATCAAGACCAAGTCAGAAAAAATGGTGAGCCTTATATCAATCACCCCTTACACACCGCTTATTTATTAACCGAAATGAAAGCGGATTTAGCAACAGTTACAGCCGGTTTATTACATGACGTTCCTGAAGATACTGAATGCACTATTGAAGATGTGGAGAAGAACTTTGGTAGCGATGTGGCTAATTTAGTCCGCGGCGTTACTAAGTTAGGTAAATTAAAATATCGCGGCATTGAACGCTATCGAGAAAACTTGAAAAAAATGTTTTTAGCGATGACTGATGATATTCGCATCATTTTTATAAAATTCTGCGATCGTTTGCATAACCTTCGAACTCTTGAATCCTTACCTGAAGATAAAAGACGACGTATTGCTAAAGAAACTTTAGAAATTTACGCTCCAATTGCTGGAATGCTAGGTATTTGGCGTTTAAAATGGCAAATGGAAGACCTCTGTTTTAAATTTTTATACCCTGAAGAGTTTAATAACTTAGAACAAGAATATGAAGTGGAAAAGAAAGCGGAACGCAATTTATATTTTCAAAAAGTTAGAAATGTTTTAGCACCTCGGCTTGAAGAAGCTAGTGTTAATTATGATATTGAAGTTCGGTTCAAGCATCTATATAGTATTTGGAAAAAAATGCAAAATAAAAATCGTCGTTTTGACGAAATTTACGATGTATTTGCGTTGCGTTTAATCGTTGACGATGTAAATGATTGTTATAAAGTACTAGGCATTATTCATACTCTCTGGAAACCAAAGCCAAATCGTTTTAAAGATTATATTGCTGTGCCTAAACCAAATGGCTATCAATCACTCCACACCACTGTTTTTGGTCCTGAGGGTAAAGCGGTGGAATTTCAAATTAGAACTTTAGAAATGCATGAAGAATCCGTTTATGGTATTGCCGCTCACTGGTATTACAAAGCCCAAAACAATAAAGAATTTGAGAAGCAACCACACTGGATTCAAGAAATTGCTGATGTACAAAAAGAAATCACTAATACTTCAGAATTTATTAAAAGTGTTCAGCTAAATGTTTTTAGAGATCGGATCTTTGTCTTTTCTCCTAAAGGTGATGTGTTTGAATTACCAGAAGGTTCAACCCCGATTGATTTTGCCTACGCTGTTCATAGCAATGTTGGCAATCATGCATCTGGTGCAATAATTAACGACCGCTTAGGACGTCTTGATCAAGAGCTTAAAAATGGTGACTTAGTAGAAATCATTTTAGAAAAAAGTCGTCTACATCCAAGTAAAGATTGGATAAAATTTGCTAAAACTAAAAGAGCCAAAGACCATATCAAACAATACGCTAAAAAATCTACTCTGGAAAATATTAAAAGATTTATTCCTGGAATAAATAATAAATAAAAAAGGACTCTTGTGAGTCCTTTTTATATTACAGAATAAGTCTAGATGTTGTTTTTTTTATTTCTTCAAAAACATCAAGTTTATTAAAATCAGTACAATTTTGATTTTTCATCTCTTTTTCAACTTCTTTAGACGAAGCAAAAACTGGAAAAAACATATTACCTCCAATTGGATCACCAGTTATCATATAAGCGACCAAGCCACGTCTCTTGGTTTTAAAAATAATTCTATTAAAATTATTTAGAGAGGCATTAGTAATGAATGTTTCGTCCGATTTTTTTTCTGGGTGATTTTCATTAAATTGAGACATTTTTAACGTTTTAATTGTTACGGAACTAATTACAAATTAATGCTTAAACCTATATTTGTCAACAAAAAAAGAACCCCGAATTAACGGAGTTCTTTTTTATAGCCTATCTTCTCATTTCTTCTTCTGGTAACTTACCAGTTTTACGTAAGAAGTCTTTTTCTTTTTTAAGTTTTAAACTGGTTAGAGCATACTTCTTTTGTTGACGCTTAGTTTTTTTAGGAACTAAGTGTTGTTTCTCACGAGCTTTTTCTAAACGTTTACCGTTCTTCAAAGCTTTTTTGAATTTTCGTAAGAAGCTTTCAAAACTCTCTCCAGACTTTCTTTTAAAATCAGCCATAAATAACACCCACCTTTCTAATTATTTTCTTATCTAATTTTTCTTTTATCTTTTTCTGGGCAACTATTTCCTGAACACCTGATTCCATGTCTCTCATTAAAATAGTTTCATCCATTACTTCTTTCTTGCCCAATACTAAAGTGATTTTAGCTTTTAACGCATTAGCCTCTTCAATCTGAGTTCTTAAACTATCGACTGAAAAAGATTGTCTAACGTTAAATCCTGCGGTTCTAAGTTCTTCAAAAAGAAGTAAAGCTTTAGTTTTAGCTTGCTCACCAATTTGAGCAATATAAACTAATTCCTCTTCATCAGCATAAGTTGCAAATGAATTCTTCTCTTTAAGTTTAATCATCGCACGTTCTAAACCGATAGCTAGTCCTACGCAAGGAGTTGCTTTACCGCCTAAACTCTCAACTAGAGAATCGCAACGACCACCACCAGCTAAAGCTAGTTTGGAATTAGCAACACCATCGTCTCCGACTGGCCAGAATTCAAATACCGTATCATTATAATAACTTAAACCACGAACTAAATAGGAATTAAAGTTATATGGAATGCCGAGTTCATCTAAATATTCCAAAACTTTACCGAAATGCTCACGACTAGCAGCTGATAAATAATCAGCAATCTGTGGAGCGCCTTCTCTTATTTTAATGCAAGAATCTTCACGACAATCAAGTAGGGCTAAAGAATTCTTACCTAAATTTTTCTTACAATGATTACAAAGTTTTGAACGACGACCTCTTTCCTTATAAAAAGCTAATAACTTACTATTAAACTCTTTACGAGAGTCTGTATCACCTAAACTATTAATCTGTAATTGAACATTAATACCTAATTCTTTGAAATAACGGTAAGCAGTATTAATTAAAACTGCTTCAGACATTGGTTTTTTCTCACCAATAATTTCTAAATCAAATTGGTTAGATTCACGATAACGACCAGTAGCCATTTTTTCTTGACGGTATATTGGACCAACTGAAAATAAACGAATTGGTTGAGGAAGTTCTTCCATCTTATTTTCTAGATAAGAACGAATCATTCCTTGAGTAAGTTCTGGACGCAACACTGCTTTTTCACCTCTTTCAAAATCAACAAAATAAAATTCTTTATCAGAGTTTTTTCTAGTAGACTTTTTATAAAGGTCAAAATCTTCAATAATTGGAGTACGTAGTGCTGAAAAACCAAAAATACGAGCTAACTCCCAGGCCTTAGTCATTGCTAAATCCCAACTTAAGAAATCAGTTCCCACGTAATCTTTTAAACCCAAAAGGCGACCAACTGCTTTGGCGCTTTTCTTTTCTACTCTTTTTACTCCCGCCACTTCTTTAGTCGCGTGAGTAGGAGCTTTTTTAATTGGGCTAGCCGTAGTTTTTTGCTTTGGCATATTGATTAATATTTTGGTAAATTATTTTGAGTAAATACTTTAGCTTCGCTAATTGGTAAACCTCTAAGCCAAACTCTTCCAGTAATAAAACTCTTATTTACAGTTCCAAAAAAACGAGAATCTTGAGATGCCTGACGATTATCACCTAAAACAAAGTACTCGTTAGCTTTAACAGTGACTCTATTTTCAGTATTCGCGGCTGTTAATTCATCAGTTTTTAAATAGGTTTCATTTAAAACAAAACCATCTGGGTGCTCAGTATTATAAATATAAACATGATTGTTCTTAATCTGAACTTCCTCGCCTGGCAAACCAATAATTCTCTTAATAAAATGTTCTTGAGGATCACGAGGGTAACGGAAGACAATTACTTCACCTCTTTGTGGAGCATGAAAACGAAAGCTAAGTTCATCAATAATCAAATATTCATAATTATGAAAATTTGGTTCCATTGATGTTCCTTTTACATAAAAAGGTTGAATTAAAAAATAGCGGACCGGAACAATAATAACTAAAGCAATGGCCGCTAACTTAATGAATTCTCGCAAAAACAAAAAAATTTTTTTAAACATAATGGATTTAAAAATGTGCTTGAGCTTAATATTGGCAAAATTTTGCTTAAATTAAAGACAATAATTTCACCAAACTGTTGTCTATTCTAACATTAAAAATAAAAAAAAGCAACCACCGTCGGATAATATCAATTTTAAAATATTTTTTAATTAATATTAGCAAATAAACATTGCATCACCATAGGAAAAAAACCGATAAGAATTGCTAATTGCCTCCTTATAGGCCTGCTCCATCAATGTTTTACCAGCTAATGCCGAAACTAACATCAGTAAAGTTGATTTGGGCAAGTGAAAATTAGTAATTAAAGCATCAACAGCTGTAAATTTATAACCAGGGTAAATAAAAATACTAGTCCAAGTAGCAAATTTGTCAGAGAAACCAGCTGACCCCCAAGATTCTAAAGTACGGGCGCTAGTAGTGCCAACGGCAATAATTCTTTGACCATTATTTTTAGCCTTCTTTAAACGCTTAATAGTACTTTTGTCTATCTCGGCAAATTCGGAATGCATCTTATGACTTAAAATATCTTCTGTTTTAACTGGAGAAAAAGTACCAAGACCAACATGCAAAGTTACTGTCTCAATAATTATTCCTTTAGCTTTTATTTTTTTAAGTAAACGAGGGGTAAAGTGTAATCCCGCAGTCGGTGCGGCCACGGAGCCAACCTTATCAGAATCAGCATAAATAGTTTGATAGTTTCTCTTATCCTCTTTTTGATCTTTTGGTCTTTTTATATAAGGTGGTAATGGTAAATGACCAATACGACTAACTGTCCCGAAAAAAGCCGCTCCAGTTTTATTAAATTCAACTAACCAAGTTCCATCTTGATTATTACTTTTAACAGTTGCTTCAAAGTTTGGTGCCAGTTCAATGATCAAACCACTACTTACTCGACCACCAAGTAAACACTCCCAAGTATTTTCATTTATTTTTTTATGTAAAAAAACTTCTACTGCTCCACCAGTATTTTTTTTGTGTCCAAATAAACGAGCCGGAAAAACCTTAGAATCGTTAACTACTAAAACATCGCCTTTATTTAAATAATCAACCACATCAGAAAATTTACGATGTTCTAATTTTTTAGTATTTTTATTTACAATCAAAAGCCGCGCCGAATCGCGCGGATTTACTGGTTCTTGAGCAATCAGCTCAGTTGGCAAATTATAATCAAAATCGCTTAAACTATATTTCATAACTATTTGCTAACATTTTCTAAACCTAAATGTTTATAAGCATTTTCAGTTACAATGCGACCACGAGGTGAACGATCTAAAAATCCTAATTGAAGTAAGTATGGCTCGTAAACATTCAAAATTGTATCGATATCTTCACCGGTGGCAGCCGATAAAGTATTAAGACCAACAGGGCCACCTTTAAACTTATTGATAATTGTTAATAATAATTTTCGATCAACATGATCTAAACCTAAAATATCTACCTCCATCATTTTAAAAGCTTCTTCACAAACTGCTAAATCAATATAACCATTGCCTTTAACCTGTGAATAATCACGAACTCTTTTAAGCAAACGATTAGCAATACGTGGTGTTTTACGGGCTCGTCCCGCAATTAAAGTTGCTGCCTCTAAATTTAATTCCACATTTAATAATTTAGCACTACGTCTAATAATTTTTTCCATTTCACCAAGTTCATAAAAATCCAAATGATGAATGTGTCCAAAACGATCACGTAAAGGAGCTGACAATAAACTAGCCATTGTAGTGGCTCCAATAATTGTAAAATGTGGCAAGTCTAAACGCAAAGTACGAGCACTCGGGCCTTTGCCCATTACAATATCTAAGGCAAAATCTTCCATGGCTGGATATAAAATTTCTTCAATGCTTTTGTTTAGTCGATGAATTTCATCAATAAATAAAATATCACCTTCTTCTAAATTGCTTAAAATAGCAGCTAAGTCACCACTTTTTTCAATTGCTGGACCGGAAGTCACTTTAATATTGGCCCCAATTTCATTAGAAATAACATGAGCTAAGGTAGTTTTTCCAAGTCCTGGAGCACCATATAATAAAACATGTTCCATTGATTCTTGTCTTTTTTTAGCTGCAGAAATAGCAATTTCTAAATTAGCTTTTACTTTTTCTTGGCCAACATATTCACTTAAAGTTTTGGGACGCAAAGAAAAATCAAAGGCTTCTTCGCTGCCCTGTTCTTTAGGATCAATAATTCTTTGTTCTGTTTCCATAAAATTATGACTAATTTTCATCCCAAGTCGTTTCACCGTCGCCGCTAATATCGTAAGTCTCTCCCATGTATTTTGGATGAGCACCACATAAAATACTAAACCAAGCTTTTACTCTAGCCAGTATCTCTCGTCTTTCCATGCTAGCAATATTTTCATACTTATGTAAATCAGCACGACAACCTAAGGCATGCATTTTTAAAGACTCCGTAAAATATAGGGCTCGTGGTAAATGAAAATCTTGAGTAATTACTAAAGCCTTATCGATACCAAAAATGTTTTTAGCACGATAAATGGAATCGTAAGTATCAAAGCCAGCATGATCTAAAAAAATATCGGCTCCAAGAATTCCTTCTTTAAGTAAGTAATCTTTACCAGCATTTACTTCATCATAATCAACTTGTCCATGATCTCCAGATACTAATATTTTAGCGATTTTTCCTTTTCGATATAACTCAGCGGCCGTTTCTAAACGATCCTCATAAACACCTTCTATTACAGTAGCGCCAACCACTCTCGCCCCCAATACAATCCCTACTGGATAAGAATTAATATCTTTACTGCAGTCAGTGGCAATATCACTAGCTCCAAATAGTACTCTGATGTTGGCATACCAAATAATCCATAAACCAATTATGAATAGATATAAAAAATAACGCCATTTAAACCAAGTTAAATTCATATTTTTTAATAACGCCACTGACAAATATCACGGAAGTCGCAATATTTGCAAAGTTCACTTGGGTTTGGCGGAAAGTGACCTTTTTTAATTTCCGCAATTTCCTTCAAAACTTCTAATCTTAATTTTTCAACATCTTTATCTTTAGCTTCAAAGGAAGTTTTATATGTTCCCTCTAAATAATAATAACTTAATTTAGAAACAGTTATCTTTAAGAATTCTTCTAAAAATATTTTATACAAAATTAACTGGCGCTTATCAGCGTATTCTAATTTTTCTTTGGGATTACCAGTTTTATAATCAATAATTTCTAAAGTGCCGTCAGCTAATCTATCTACTCTATCAATTGCTCCTTTAATTATGCCGTCACCAATTTTAAAAGTGAAGTTTTTTTCTAAGAATAAAATTTCGGGAAACTCTTCAGCTGATAAATTAGTCCAAAAAGTTTTTAAAATCTTTTTTCCTTTCTGGTAATATTTTTCTCGCTCATCTTTACTGCCGTAACCATCGGATTGCCAACGTTCTTCGTAAAGAGATAATAACTTCTCTTCATCTAACTTAATTTCTTTTTTACCAAATAGAGAATCTTGTAAATCACTGGACTCTAGTGGTTCTAAGAAATCATGAAGTACATTATGTAAAACGCGACCGAAAATAAGAGAGGCTTTATCAGATGGCGCGGGAATTTTAAGGACAAACGCAAACTTATACTGCAGTGGGCAAGTCGAAAAAGCCGCTAACTGCGAAAAAGAAAATTTATCAGGTAAAACTAATTTTTCTGGTTTCTCTGGTTCTTTTTGATCGAGTCTTTCAAGGTCTCGAACAAGTTCTAATTTATTAGAAAAGTTTTCATCGGCGCCAACTTCAAAAATATTAAGTCCCATTTCAGCGATAAAGGCGGATGGCTTTTTTTCACGAGCACCACCGTAATCTTTCGCGCCAGTAATAAATAACTCTTCTTTGGCACGAGTAATAGCGACATAAAATAAACGGCGTTCCTCTTCGATGTGCGCATCTTTACTGCTAACAATTTTTTCTTTAACTAAATTATCAGGAATACTAATTTTTTCGGAGCGTGAAATAGTTGGGAATTTTTTGTCCACTATATTTACTAAAAAAACATATTTAAATTCTAAACCTTTAGCTGCGTGAACCGTCATAATCTTAACGGTATCATTATCAGAAAAATCTAGACGCAAAGCACCAACTTCTCCGGCCTCTAATTCTAAATCCATGAGTTGCATGAAATCATTAAGGCGTGAAGCTGGCAAAGTGTCTTCAAATTTTTTTATTTTTTGGTAGAACTGATTAAGATAGGAAAAAATTTCTTGGTCACGATCAAAATCATAAGATGCTACTAAGCCAGAGTCATAAGCAAAACGTAAAAATATTTTACTAGGCTCTGAATCGGCAACTAATTTAGAATGCTTATCTAATAGTTCAAGTAGTTTATCAATATTTTGACGTCCAATTTCGGATATATTAGGAATGGCAGAAATATTTTTTAAAGCTTCAAACAAAGACCAAACTTTATGTTTAGCAAATTTGTTAATCGTAATAATATCTAAATGACTAACCTTAAAGTTTGGCATATTAAGCACTCGGAATAAGGCTGATGATTCGTGATAATTATCTAAAAGTCTAAGATAAGCCAAGCAATCTAAAATAATATCTTTAAAATACAAACCCTTTAGAGAAACGAACTGATTAGGAATTCCTAAGCGAGTAAGTTCTTTAACGTAAGCATCGGCGGCATCATTAGCACGCACCAAAATAGCAAAATCTAACCACTCCCCTTTTTTCTGATTATATAAATCAGCAATCTGCGAAGCGACAAAACCAACCTCTTCTTCGCCACGATTAAACTGTAGATATTTAACAGCGGCGGCTTCTGTAGTTTCAAAATTAGCACCAGACTTAAGTTGTTTATCAATATGTAATTTTTCTTCTAAACGATTAGGGTTATTGTGTTTAATAAATTCATAAGAGTAATCTAAAATTTCCTGACGAGAACGATAATTATCAACAAGCACCAATTCTTTAGCATCTTTATAATCATCTTTAAACTGCATGATGTTTGAAATGGAGGCGCCACGGAATTTATAGATAGACTGATCATCATCACCTACAACGGTTAAATTATTACTTGGTAGCGCTAACATTTTAACTAGTTCATACTGCGCCCAATTGGTATCTTGAAACTCGTCAACCATAATATGTTTAAACTGCTTTTGATAAGCACTTAAAATATTAGGTCTAGTCTTAAATAATTTAAGAGTAAAAACAATTAAGTCGCCAAAATCTAGAAAATTATTTTCTAGTAATAGTTCGTTGTAAGTTTGATAAGCACTGGCTAACTCTTTAATGCGTTTAACCTCTAGTTCATCCTCTTCTAAACTTTTGGCAGCTGTTTCTAAATAATCTAAAGCTGACACATCTTCATCTTTAAGGCGCGAAAAATGACGCAATAATTCTGAAATAAATTTAGTCGGATTACCTAATGGTTTATAATAATCTAAATTAAAATGACTTAAGTTTCGTTTAATTAAAATCCATTGTTCAGTTGATGATAATAATTTAAAGTCAGCGGCGAGTCCAATGTCTAGTGCATGCTCACGTAAAATACGTTCACAAAAACCATGAAAAGTGTGAATCCATAAATCAACGTAACCATATGGTAATAAAGTATCGGCTCGAGCTTCTAATTCACCAGCAGATTTTTCTGTAAAGGTAAGTAATAATATTTCTTCGGTTGATAAGCCCTTATCTAAAACTAAATGTGCTAAACGATTAATTAAAACTGTTGTCTTTCCAGTTCCCGCACCAGCCACAATCAAAAGCGGACCGGATTCATGAGTGACCGCTTCTTTCTGGCGACTATTTAATTTTTGCATTAAGTCTTCAGTCACAAATTTAGAATTTTAAAACTTTTCTTAAAACTGATTCTTTCTTAGAATCTATTGGGCCAATTAAAGCTAGATTTAAATTATGTTCAACAAATATTTTTTTAGCCACTCGTCGCAAATCAGTCGCTGTTACTTTAGCAATTTCTTCAACATAATCAGCTGGGGTCACATATTTCTTACGATAGATTGCTTGGCGACCATACCAATTAGCTAAATCATCTGAAGCTTCAAGTGAAATTGCTAGTCGTCCGCGTAACATATCTTTAGCGCGATTTAATTCTTCTTCGGGAATAAGTTCGGTTGTTACTTTCTGATAAGCTGCAATAATTAATTTAATTACTTCTTCTTCACTACCTAATTTAATACCAGCAGTGGTAGTTAAGTAACCAACATCAGAATATGATTCAACACCAGTTCTAACCAGATAAGCTAAACCGCGGCGTTCGCGAATTTCCGAAAATAAACGCGAGCTCATGGAACCACCTAAAATAATAGCTAGTAATTTAACAATAAATTCATCTTTGTGTCCGATGTTTAAAGCTCTAACACCTAAAGATAAAGTAATTTGGTCAGTTTTTTTAAGAGCTAATAAAATGGCTGGTGATTTTTGATTTTCTTTAACTTTAATCTTATCTTTCCAAGCATTTTTTGGAAAAGCAGAAAAATATTTTTTAATTAAAATATTAGTATTTTTTGGTAAATTTCCAGCCACAATCAAAGAAGCACTTTTGGCTCCATATTGACGTTCAAAGTATTTAATAAAATCGGCACGCTTAAAAGATTTTACATTAGCAATGTTACCACCGGTATCCCAACCAGCTGGCGTATCACCATAAAGACAAGCTTCGAACATATCCTCGATTTTCATCAGCGGATTATCTTCATACATATTAAGTTCTTCGACAATTGCTCCCTTTTCGCGTTCGATTTCTTCCGCTTCAAACTTAGAGTTAAGCAACATATCCGATACTAACTCTAAAGCGATCGCTGTTTTATCAGCACTCACTTTAATCCAATAACCGGTATATTCTTTGGAAGTAAAAGCATTGTATTCACCACCAATACTATCTAATTCGGAAGATAATATTAAAGCTGTTGGACGCTTAATGGTGCCCTTAAAAAACATGTGCTCCAAGAAGTGAGATAAACCGCTTTCTTTGCGATTTTCATATTTAGAGCCAGTTCGAACCACCAGCAAAACCGTCACTGTTTGGGTGCCAGTCATGGGGGCACTAATATAAGTTAACTTATTATCTAAATTGCTAATATTGTAAGATTTCATATGATTTTTCTATTTTTTTATACTTTAAATTTATCACAAGTCTGCTATAATTGAAACTAGCCAGATTTTAAGACTTCTGGTTCTAATTTTAGCACTATGCCTAACTATAAAATAGCGGATCACGACATCGTAATCAGTCATGATAAGAAATATATCTTACGAGTTAAAGATTTAGCTGAAAAGGACAAACCAAGAGAAAAAATGATTAGCCACGGCGCCAGCGAATTATCTTCGGCTGAACTTTTGGCTATTATTTTAAATACTGGTGATAAAAAAGAAGGCGTTTTAGAACTTAGTTCCCGTCTGCTAAAAGAATATGGCGAGAAAGCCATTATCAGTCAGTCTAATCCAGAAAAATTATCCAAAGAGTTAAATGTACCGATTGTTAAAGCCTGTCAGATTGTCGCCTGTTTTGAACTTGGTCGTCGTTTCTTCCAAAAGAAACCTCATGGCTCAGTAACAATTCGCACCGCCAAGCAAGCCTTTGAACATTTAAAAGAAATGGGTAATTTAGGGAAAGAAAATTTTCGCGGTTTATATTTAAATAGCAGATATCAATTAGTTCACGACGAAGTAATCTCCGTTGGTAGTTTAACATCTAGTTTAGTTCACCCTCGTGAAGTATTTAAACCCGCTTTTGAATATAGTGCCGTAGCCGTTATTATTGCGCATAATCATCCATCAGGATCATTAAAAGTTACGTCTGCTGATTTAGAAGTAACCGCTAATTTAGTTGAGGCCGGACGCGTGCTGGGCATCGATGTTTTAGATCATTTAATTATTGCTGGTAATAAATTTATTAGCGTTCCCTTAAAATAATCTAGTCTTTCCCTTCCAAGATTTATTTCCCTATGACCTATCAAATTAAGTCTTATAATTTTTTGCTTCATGATGAAAAAAGTGTGAAGTTCCATGTTAAATCTGATGATTACTTTGGGACACTAGCAACCATCCTATCTCTCTGGCAACAAAACAAAGAATGGCCTGAGAAAAATTATCAGGAGTTACATGATGATTTAATGTTACTGCAAAAGAAATATCAAATAAAAAAACGAACTAAGTAAGTTCGTTTTTTGGTATAAAAAAGACCCCACTTATTTCTAAATGGGGCCGAAAGATTAACTCATTATGAGTTACTTTTTGTTCATAAATTTTTCAATCTGATCATCGCTCATGTCTTTTATCTCTTCTTTGAAATCTTTAACATCGGCTGATTTTTGATTAATCGCTTTTTTATCAGTCATATCTTTGACGATGGCTTTTTGATTAGCGGAGCCTTGCAAATTTAAAGTTAAATTTTTAAAGCTCATTACTGGCACTGAAACCTGATCGGTTTTAATGTAAGTAATACTAACTAAATCACCTTCACGAGTCAGTGATAATTCCGATTGCATCGAACTGCTAGCCATGAAAGAATTTTTAAAACCATTAAAATATAAATAGTATTGTTTACCAGCGTTTGATCCGGAAAATTCCCAACCAAGTCTAATAACTTTACCAGTATATTCCATGGTATTCTTCTTGCTTTCAGTGGTTATTTGGCCACCAGAACTCATCAGCATAGTTTGAAAATTAACTAAAGCTTCCTGAGGTGTTGTACCAATAGCAACTCGTTTATTATCATTCTGCACAATTGCCAGACCTTGATAATTACCGTTATCTCCCAAAAGTGGGATTAAAGCACATAACTTGCCATAGATATTGTCATAGACAATCTGCGATGACGCGTGCCAGTGTTTAAAACTAGTAGCCGCATTAACAGCGTCCACTACAGCTTTCTCACAAGAACCACCAGAAACAGCATAATAGGTTGATTTACCAGTGCGAGCATCAGTATACATCAAGCCTGTCATCGCTAAATCATTTTGGTTTGTCGAAGTAACCGGAGTCACAATCACACAACGACCGTCAGCGGAATAATTAAGAATTGGAGTTTCGGCCTGAAGCATGTCGATGTGCCCCCAAGCTTGATTTGCCCAACCACCTTTAAAATTACCCCACTCATTAATATAATCTTCCACTAAATCAATTGGCATTACCCGATCAATCCAAGCATACTTAGAATCTCCTTCTAATTTACTTTGTAAAATAAAAGTATCTTCCCCAGTTTCTGGATCAAAAAGAATAACTCCATCAACTACCGTACCGAAAAAACCAACTTTTTTAGAACAGGCGGTAATTACCCAAAACAACTGACCTTTTTCGTTTTCTTCAAATGAAAAATCGGTTAAGATGTAATTTTTGTATTTAGCATACAAACGACGCTTCATGTTGTCACCAAAATAAGCACCCGGGGTATACTTCATTTTCGAACCAGTAATTAGTTGTGGCTTAGCATAAGGATCAGTAGCCGAAATTTTAACATAGCCAGGAACATAATTAGCGTTAGTCCAAACTCGCCAACCCTTGTAATCAAGTGGAATTAAATACCAGTAGTCATTGTTAATTTTCTGCAAGGTCGCATGTTTTTGATCAAGCGGAAATTGACTGCCCAAAGTAGCACCATTTTGACTTAAAGTTGTTTTAGCTAAAGAAATTGCTAATTCTTTTGGCACCAATCTGATGTGTGTTGGATCAAGTGGTTCAACGTCTTGTGACCAATGTTTTTGCGTTTTGCCTTCAATTGTTCCAATTAAACCAGCGTAAGTATCAGCGTGAAACAAACCCCAGCCACTAATAGCTACACCAGTTAAAACTACCAAATAGATAACTGGAGGCCAGATGGCGTGAGTAAAATCTTCAGAAATCGAAGCAGAAACAATAGCCGAAATAATCCAATAAATAAACAACATACCACCATAAGTACCAAATAATGGGAAAGTAAGCGATGGTAACCATAAATACAGGAAACCCCACCCCAGCAACGTATAAATCGTCGCTAAAATACTAAAGGTAATAACTTTTTTACTTGTTTCTGTGTCTCTTGAAACAAAAACGGTAACAGCGCCTAACAGGCCAATAAATAAAGCAATCAGAAAAAACATAAGTCCTCCTTTTTTAAATTGTTAATGAATAATTCTCAAGTTTTGAGAACCTAAATAATAACACTTTTGTGTTATAATGTCAATATATGGAAATATAAAAGGCTAATATTAAACTAAATATCTTCTCTAAAAAGCAACCCCGCGACCATAAAAAAGACTAATATTCCTAGATTTTGCGTCCATAACCAGTGATCTAGCAAACTAAGAACTCCTAAAGCTAGAACAATCGACCATAAGCCATTTTTAAGACCTGCTTTGAATATGGTTAACCAAAAAAGAATAATCGCAATTAAACCAAAGACGCCAATCTCCGCCCAAGCGAGCAACCAATAATTATGAACTGGTTGATAATACCAAGATTGTTGTCCAGGAATTATTTCTTGCAACTCTAAAATATAATTACCAACACCAGTTCCCATAAAAGGATTTTGAGTGATTACTTTTTCTGATTGTTCCAAATATAATTCTCGCTCATCAATTGATTTTATCTCCAATCGACTATCAGTCTGCATACGCCCTAAAAATAATTCACGACTGGGATTAATTACAGCTACCAAAATTCCGACTGCTAAAATAATAAATAAGGCAATTAACTTTTTTTGGAATTTACCACGACGCCAAGCACTAAGCAAAATAAAAGAAGCACTAACTAGCAAAGCTAACCAAGCGGCCCGAGAAAAAGAAACCAAGAGTGCTAAATAAAATAACGAAAAAGATATAAAATAAAATAATCTCTCATTTCGATTTATTTCTTTTCTTAAACTGGAATATAAAACTAAAATAATACCAAGTGCCATCATACCACCTAAAATATTTGGGTGATCAAATGATCCGTAAGCACGTAAAAAACGACCAGCACTAGTTTCAATAACCGAGTCACCTAAAACATTAGAAGCGTGATAAGCTAAACCAAAATATTTCGAAGATAGAGTACTCTGTGTAAAAAATTGCCAAATTGCTAATAAAGATGGGGCAATAAGCCCAATTATAAAATATCGAATTAATAATTTTGCTTTAACAAAATCAGTATTTTTAACAACATAAAATAATAAAATACCAAAGACTAAAATTAGGTAGCGATATAGAGCTAACATAAAATCTTGGGCCCAAAAAATTGAAGCAAAAGTGATGAGCTCCCAAACTATTAAAGCGCGCCACCAAAGTGGACGACTCATTCCCTTTTTAAAACGCCAATAATCTTCCGTAAATATTTGGTGAGTCCAAATTACAAGTGGCACTAGCAAAATTAATAGCGATAAAAATAAAGAAATTTCGAGGTATGCCGAGTCTGAAGTTCGTAAAATTAATTTAGTCTGCCAAGGCCAAATCAGTAACCACAAATATAAAAAAAATTGCGCAATTTTATTTTTATTCATAAAGATTAAACTCCGCTAGTCGCTGATTATATTTATCTAAAAATTCCCGACGCTTGTCTTTAAGATAAAATCTTAAAATCTGATCATTTAAAACTACCCCCGTGCCTTTATTAGCCAAATCTTTTAAAATTTTTGGCATAATGACAATTTGAATTCTTTTGGAGATAGTATTTAAAATATTAGCTCCATAGTATAAAAACCAATCTAACCAATTCTTACTAAAATAATTGTCAGGGAAATTTTCTCTAAGTAATAATGAATTTGGAAAAGCATTTTTTAGCCAGGGATTTCTAAATCTTAAATAGGCTAAATATTTATCATTATCATAAATCGGATAAAGACCTAAAAACCAGTAATCAAAATAGGGATCACTTGGTTTAAACCGTAGAGACTCCATTGCAAGCCCATCGGCAGCAGCATAAAAACTTAAACACATTTTATTACGTTTACACTCTTTAGTTGGGCGTTGCTTAGTTATTTTCATGAGTCCTGTACAAAATAAACGAGTCAGCCATAAACGATTAGGCGAAGAGACAATAAAAATATCAACATCACTTTCATTACGCAGATTATGATGACCAATTAAATTAGCCACTGCGACTAATTTTACACTTGGCAACCATTTAAATAATTTAGTTGCTCGGCGTGCTAGCTTAATTTTATAATTAGCATAATTATATCTCTCACGACGCACATCAATCAGACTTTCTCTGCCAAGCAAAAAATAAAAACCATCTTTTTGTTCCAGCTTACCAGAGGCAACCAAATCTTCTACCGCTTTTTCTGATAAACCTAAATTAATTTCCAAATTTAAATACTGCCAAATCTCCCAATTGGTTAGCGGGTAATTAAACAAGTCAAAAAAGATGATTGTTTTTAAAATAGCTTCTTGAATTTTTTCGTTATTCATCATTTTTAGGACGCTCTATTTTTAAAGTTTCAATTTCACTAGAGCCACCGGTGATTTTAATGACATCTTTATCGATTTTTTTAAATTCAGCCGACGCGGCGTTATAGTGATTAACAGTAGTTGACAAACTGTTACCCATTTTCTGCAAGAAATCATCGTAAGAAATAATATGACGACCTAATTTTTCAACATTCTGTTTAATCTCAATTGCCTTCTCCTCAATCTGCATTGCTTTTAAGCCTTGTAAAACAGTCTGAAGATAGGCCAAGAAAGAAGTTGGCGAAACAATAATGACTTTACGTTCACGGAAAGCGTATTCAATTAAATCACGACTATTTATTTTGGTACCACCGACACTACCGGTAAGCAAATCGTAGTAAATTGATTCTGAGGGAATAAACATGAAGGCAAACTCTAAAGTCCCTAGACTAGGTATTACATATTTTGAAGTTTCATCAATGCGATTTTTTAAATCTTGTTTAAAAGCGGTTTCTAATTTTTTACGAGCTTCATCATCAGTACAATTAAGTAAACGTTCATAGTTTTCTAAAGAAAATTTAGCATCAATTGGCACAATTTTATCTTTAACAAAAACAACCGCATCAACAATTAAATCTTTACCGGTCTTTTCATCCTTACCCATCTTATATTGAAGTTCATAAGACTTAGGTGGTAAAACATTTTTTAAAGTCTCTTCTAAATAATATTCGCCAAGCACACCACGTTGTTTTGGGTTCTTTAAAATATCTTGCAGACTTTGAAGTTGAGCAGAAAAATTAACTACTTGTTTATTAGTCTCATCTAGCTTAGTTAACTTTTCAGTTACATCAGCAATGAGCTTTGCAGATTGGCCAGTGATATTTTGAATTGTTTTAGTAGTTTGTTCAAACTGACTTTGACTAGCACGGTGAGTTTCGGATAATTTATGATCCAATTCTTGACGAAGTTCAGAATTTTGGCGATTTAGTTGATTAAGTTGCTCGGATTGGGTCACCAATTTTTCCATAAAAGGCACCATTTTAGGATCAGCGCTATTCCCTTTCTTAAGTAGAATGGCAATAACTAGACTCAAACCAGCTAATATTAAAATAAACAATCCAATAAGTATAATTTCCATAGAATATGTGAAAAATTAGTTAATTACTGCCTTCATTATATATCTTTTGAACTTATTTTGGCATATTGACAAAATCATAAAAACATATTATATTGGATAAATAAATCGAACTTTAATAACCACCAAAAAAAATTAGAGATGAAAAAATTAATTTATTTTCTTATTGTAATTAATGTTTTTATATTCACTGCCTGTCAAAATGACCCTATCGAAAAGTTGTCGCTAAAAGAAACTTTTGAGTCCTTACCAATACCAAAATCCATATCTTCATCTAGCGGGATGAACACAAGAACGTCTCTTGAAGGAGGCGGGTATAGCGTTACATCTCTTTATTACAAAGATAGCTTGCTTGGTGCCTCTATTTATTATCCTTTTCAGATTTTAAATTCTGATTGCGCCACAAATGAGTGTCGCTACGGAATTCTTATTATTTATAATAAAGAAAAGAGTTTTATTTTTGATTCTGAGCATCTACTTGGTAAATCATTTTTTGAAACTGGTTTAAGTTCTTACGAGGTTCGCCAAAGTAATAATTTTATCTACATCAAAGGGTATATTAGCTCCTTAGATAAAACTGGTTTTACTGATATATATTTTAAATATTCTATTAAGAATAACGAAATGACAAATGAGCTTGGTCAAAAACTTTAAACAAAACAAAACAAAAAAAACCGATTCACAACGAATCGGTTTTTTTCTTATCTAAAATATATTTTTATGCCCAGGTAACACCCGCTACTCTATCTTCTGGATCCTTAAATCTCATAATTTTAACACCTTGGGTATCGCGACCAAGCACGCTAATTGATTTAAATGGAACGCGGATTACTTGACCGTTATCAGAGATGATAATTACATCGCGGTCGGACATGGTTTCTTCATTTAATAAGAAAGCATTAGTTAGCTCGCCGGTCTTGTCGGTAACTTTAGAAGTCTTAATACCGGAACCACCACGACCCTGCAACTTGTAAAGACTGAAGTCAGTTCTCTTACCAAAGCCACGAGCCATAATAGTTAAGATTTGATATTTTCTAACTTTATCTTTATCGGTTTTAGCAACTCCCATACCAATAACACGGTCATCCTTATGTAATCTAATACCATTTACCCCAGCGGCGTTACGGCCCATATCGCGAACATCAGTTTCTTTAAATCTAATTGCTTGACCTTGAGAAGTAACAAGTTGAATATGATCATTACCAGAAGTAGGCTTTGCCCAAATTAACTTATCATCTTCTTTAATCTTAATAGCGATTAAACCGCTACGTCTAACGTTAGCAAAGGCTGACAATTCCACCTTCTTCACTAAACCTTTTTCAGTCGCAAAGAATAAATATTTACTGGTTGATAATTTATCAAGAGGTAAAATTGAGGAAATTTGTTCACCACCAATTAATTGTAAGAAATTTACAATTGGAGTTCCCTTAGCAATACGAGAAGCTTGTGGAATTTCGTAAGCCTTTAATTGGAACACACGTCCTTTAGTAGTAAAGAATAAAACATCATTATGGGTTAAAGTAGTGAACATGAATAATACCGAATCTTCTTCCTTGGTAGTTAAACCAATAATGCCCTTACCACCACGAGCTTGAACTTTGAAAGTGTCAGGTTCAGTTCGTTTGATATAACCATCACGAGTCATCATAACTAAAGCTTCTTCATTTGGCACTAAATCTTCAACATTAAATTCTTTCATACCATGAGCAACAACTTCAGTACGTCTATCATCACCAAACTTTTCAGTTAAAGCAATAAGCTCATCTTTAATAATAGCTCTCATCTTTACAATAGAAGCTAAAATTTCTTCTAACTGCGCAATAAGTAATTTCTTTTCTTTAAGTTCATTTTCAATCTTCTGTTGTTCTAAGTTAGCTAGACTCTGTAAACGCATTTCTAAAATAGCGATTGTTTGACGTTCTGATAACTTAAACTTCTTCATTAAAGCCGCCTTAGCCACTTCTTTATCTTTAGAAGCCTTAATAGTCTTAATTACTTCATCGATATTTTGTAAAGCAATCATTAAGCCTTCTAAAATGTGAGCCCTCTCTAATGCCTTAGCTAATTCATATTGAGTGCGGCGTTTAATTACTTCTTGACGATGCTTAATATATTCTTCCAAAATCATTTTAAGAGTTAAAACTTTTGGTTGAATACCACCATCAACTAAAGCCAACATATTACAATGGAAAGTTGTCTGTAATGAAGTGTGCTTATATAGAGCATTTAAAACTTTCTTTGGATAAGCATCTTTTTTAAGTTCGATTACTACACGAACACCATCACGATCAGATTCATCACGTAAAGCTTTAATACTATCTATTTTTTTATCTTTTACTAAATCAGCAATTTTTTCAACTAAATCGGCCTTATTAACTTGATAAGGAATCTCGGAGATTATAATTTGAAAACCATTTTTATTTTCTTGAATATCAGCTTTACCACGGCAAACAATTCCACCCTTACCCGTTGCGTAAGCTGTTAAAATATCTTTTTTATTATAAATAATACCACCAGTTGGGAAATCTGGACCCTTAACAAATTCCATTAAATCCTCAATGCTAGCATCTGGATTGTCTAATAAGTGAACAATTGCGCCTGATAATTCTCTTAAATTATGAGGTGGAATGTTAGTGGACATACCAACGGCAATACCCATAGTACCATTTAAAAGTAGGTTGGGTAATTTAGCTGGAAGTACACGTGGTTCTTTACATGACCCATCAAAGTTAGGAATAAAATCAACTGTATCTTTATCAAGATCAAATAACATTTCTTCAGCAATACCGGCTAATTTTGCTTCCGTATAACGCATCGCCGCTGCACTATCACCGTCCATAGAACCAAAGTTTCCTTGACCACGAACAAGCGGATAACGCATTGAGAAATCCTGAGCTAAACGAACCATGGAATCATAAACCGCGCTATCACCATGTGGATGATAATGACCTAAAACTTCACCGACTACAGTCGCTGATTTTCTAAATTTACCATTAGCTCTTAAACCAATGCTCCACATCGCATATAAAATACGACGATGAACTGGTTTCATACCATCGCGAACATCTGGTAAAGCACGAGAAACAATAACACTCATCGCGTATTCCAAATATGAACGACTCATTTCATCAACAATCGGCTGTTCTTCAACAATACCAAAATCCGTTTGTTTACGAAGGTTTTCTATTTTTTCTGGCTCTTGATTCTCGTTAGGCATAAACTTCTAAATGTTTAGTAAGCAATTTGAGTAATACCTTCACAACCAGCGGGCACCACGCAAGCGTTAGCCCCACCGATTTTTGGCATACAATCTATATATGGAGGACAATTACTTTTTTTAGGAGTAGTTGTCGCTGTTTTTATCAAATTAGATAATTCTTTTTTTAACTCTGCTGTACTCGTTGCTGTATTTTTAGTACTACTAGCTTTTTCAATCATACCTTTAACGAAGGCATTATCAGTAGAACTACTAGTAACTGTATTAAACCGAGTTTCAGCTTCTTTAATTGATTGATTTAAATCTTCACTAATTTTTTTTAAACCATTATCAGTTTCTGTTTGTCTAGATTCAAAAACATTACGCAAACTAGCTAACCACAAAAATAAAATCGTAGCGATAACAACAATGATACCAATTTTTAGTAACAATGCTTTTTTGTAATCAGCCTCAGGATTCATATGTTATTCCTTAATACCATCTAAGTTAACATCATACATAATACCTTCAGATACTAGACGGTAATTTAAAATTTCTGACTCTTCAAACCAAATTTTAATTTCTCTTTCCGCTTCAGTTACTTCATCAGAACAATGAATTAAGTTACGGACCGCTCTATCATCATAGCTAGATAATTCATAAGAATCTAAAGTATAATCACCACGAATAGTGCCAACTTCAGAAGTTAATGGTTCAGTGCCACCAACAATTTTTTTCACAATACCCATAGCTTGATTACCTTCAAAAATCATTGGCACAATTGGACCAGCAGTCATAAATTTAACTAAAGCACGAATAATATCTTTACCATATTCTAAAGCCTCTTTTTCGATTGGCATACCTAAATCTTCACGATTCTTCATGATATTAGCGCCTTTTTTCAAAAACCAAGCCTCATCTTTATTATAATGATCCCAACATTGTTGTTCAGTAGCCA
>Ga0302215_10000424_pt1 | contig 30906 bp, 10 predicted proteins | sample II_Fen_N3_1_FD_194580 | JGI IMG/M metagenome (GOLD analysis project Ga0302215, IMG submission 194580) | Peat permafrost microbial communities from Stordalen Mire near Abisko, Sweden - II_Fen_N3_1 | ecosystem: Environmental > Terrestrial > Soil > Wetlands > Permafrost | place: Sweden: Abisko... | reverse complement strand
ATTCCTGATACAACTTCCATTCCGTTGCCTTTTTTGTCTGTGACCAACAGCACATCCTGGTCGTTTACATTCTCGTTCATAACTTTACTTTTTTAATGGTGAATACTTTATTCGCCGGTAAAGTTATGTTTGTAAATCAAGCTATTATCATGTTTAGGCTGTGCTGTCTTCGTTTGGCAGGGGGTGGCGTTGAATGGCTAGTTTTGAAAATGCATTCAATGAATCTATTGTCTATTTACATATTGTTGAAAACAAAAAAGCTCTCCATGATAAAGGGAGAGTTTTGCTCAATTGTATAGAAGATAGAGTTGCTTCTTTGAAGCTTACAGCGAAGCTTTTCAGACATCTTTCAATAGTTTCTCCAAGTCTAGAGAATTCTTACAGGCGTGAGTATCGGTAGCTTGTTAGCTTTTATATGTTGATCTCATTCTGGTCTGAAATTATATTTTTCAGTCAATATTTTATAATTATAAGTGAATGTTGCACTATTTGTGTGTTTTTATTTTTTTAAATACTCTGTTGATGTTGATTTCCTGTTTGGATGGGGATTGTATTGAAGCGTATGCTAGCTTTAATCTGTGCTAAGGCTTTTACATTGCTTATGGGGATGTCTTTTGGGGAATGGCGATGGTTGTGATTGGCGAGTTTTATACAGTCGGGAATATCGGATTTTTGAATGTATTTGATGGCGATGTATTCTTCACCTTCCAAGTCGTACGACAGTAAATACATTTCATCCCAGAAGATACTGTTGAGTATATCATTAATGTGTCGAAAAACAATGATATCACCAGATTTTATTAAAGGATACATGCTGTCGCCAACAGCATATAGAGCTCCATCAACTTTTCCTATGTTTGGAAGTGATATGTGGTCAACAGCAGTAAATGTATTTGGTGATGTAAATAGGGATGTTAATTCAGATGCAGCTTTTAAATTGTATATAGGAATAGTTTGTTTGTCGTTTTCCCTTAAATGAGCTGAATTCTCGTTTAAAGTTGAAATTTCCATATTTTCTACTTCTTGTTGTGATTTGATGTCAAACATCTTGCCTTTACCTAGAAGAAGCCAATCGAAACTTATTTCGAGTTTGTCGCATATTTTGAAAATGAAATCGATTTTTGGCATTTTTCCATTTCTGTAATTTCGAATATTGGCTTCACTAGTACCTATAAGTTCTGCAAACTTCGTGTTTTTTCCTTCTGCAAAATGATCAACCAATTCGCTTATTCTGCTAGAAATTTCTGTAATAGAATGCATATTTGTAATATAATTTATTATAATTTCGAAAATAGTTTCGAAATTATTTTGTAGTGTCGAAAAATATTTCGAAATTTGTATATTGTGAATAATCACAATGAAACAAAAGTAGTGAAATTTTTATAAACCGATATGACTAAAATAATTATTTTAAAAATTGAACTTCCATTGCTATTACCACATGGCTGGAAGAAAGAGATTGCTAAAGTGCTGGGTATTCATATTAATACTGTAACAAATGCTTTAAAAGAAGGAAAAGGGGTAACCTATGACCGTATTATGCAAGCAGCAAAGAATAAGTATGGAAAACCTATAAATTGACAACAAAAGTTCATTTCGCTGTTCATTTTGATCAATACGTTTAATTTGAATTCATATTGTTATTGATCCTTAACTAATGTTTTTGGATGAAATTTAGATGTAGTGTCATTCTAGATAGAAAGTAGAGTGAATATAACAGTGGATATATATTATTTTTTTTGTCATTTATTTTTTTTTGTAGTAAAAAACACTACTTTTGATTTGTTTTTTGTGTAATAACTACTGTTGTGTAAGTATTGTAAAGGGCAATGGCCTATTAAATTTTGGGGTAGTAGAGGATTGCCTTTTTGTTGTTAGAGCATTGTAATGGTAGTCATAATGCTCTTAATTTATTTGAATCTGTATTCTTATGTGAGTTTTGTGTGCTAATTGAAAATTTATTTGACATTTGATTGCAATATAATTTATTTACATTTTTTTTCTCTCTCTCTCTTTTTCTCCCAATGTTTTAAGTGATAATATATAAATGTATTTTCTTGAATGAACCTAATTCTAATTTTATATGCCTTTGCAGGTATTTTTTTATTTGCCGGTCTGCGTCAAATTATTATTGGTGTTTTAACGGTTGAAAAAAAGGCTAATATCACTCTAGGTCTTCTTTCCTTATTATGGCTGTTTTACGAATATTGTGCAATTAGAATGTATAATTCCAAATGTACAGAAGAATACATGTTTTTCTTTAAAAGTATCTGGATTATACCAAGTCTTGGTGTTATTCTACAGATGATATTTGTTTCATTTTATACAAATATATTTAATAAGTCTTTTTTTATTGTTGTTTTGGCATTATCAACTGTAAATCTTATTCTTACCTTAGTTTTACCTTGCAGTGCTATATTTGATAGAATTATAGATTTTTATATAGCAAGTGACTCTTCTATGGGTTCATATGCAATTCTCAAAGGAAGCATATCGCCACTTTCATGCATACATTATATATTTATTGTTTCCGGGTTGATATATATATTTATTGTTTTGATTAAGTATTATAGATTAAAAAAGACAAGGGCGTTGGTTTTAATGGCAGTTTTTGGATTTCGTTTGCTGTTGATTTTTTTCGGAATTTTATGTTACTTTCGTTATTCTACAACCATTATGGTCGAATTCAGTAATGTTACTTTATTATTAGTGGTAAGTTTCTACCTTTCGTATGATTTGAAAACCATTGAAATAGATAAAATTGAAATTGACAATAGGAATGAGCTTAAACTGTTTCAAAACAAAATTTTCAGTTTTATAGAGGCGGATTCTATGGCCCCAATTAAAGTCTTAAGTGATTTGACTAGATATGAAACGAAGGAAGAAATGATAGTTAAGGCTAAAGCCAATTCTTCAGTAATTCTAAATCATGTAATGGCTATTTTAAATGTATATAAATATAATGAGAAAGGAATCCAATTAAATAAATCCGAACATAATTTTAATACAATTATATGCGATTTTGAACTTAGTGTAGAATCGTTATTAAATGAAAGAAACATTATTCTTGAATCGAATAGTGATGCTGATTATTGGGTTGATGTAGATTTTGATTTGATAAAGAAAGTTTTAAAATGCATTTTGCATGCGGCTGTGAATTATGTTGGAGTAAATCAGAAGATTATTCTGTCGGTGAAAAAAGAGAATGATGAAACAATTATTGCAAGAATATCATCTAATAAACCGAATATCTCTTATGAAAGAATTCAACCACATTTGGAAAGGTTATTTGATGGTGCATTTATTAATGATTTTTCAAGTAGTTATAGTCTCTCATTTTGTAAGACTGCAATAACAGCCCATAAAGGAAGTATTGGTTTTGATTTTGTAAATGATTGTGCAAGTATTTGGTTTACTTTACCTGTGGCTTGTGATCCATATAGAGATCCTGAAAATCGATATTTAAAGTCGGAGCTATGTTATGATTTTATTATAGATAATAGAGACGAGTTAAATAAACTGAGTGTCTATTACACAGCATTAATTGAAACGAATTTTTATGAAATTACAAAACTTAGAAATATAATTTCAGAGATTGAGCAATGTGATTTTGTAAATGCAGCTTGGTTCTTTGAACTAAAGTCATCTATTGCTACAATGGATGAGGAAAAGTATTTTAGACTGATTGATATGATTAAACCTTAAATGAGATTTTTAGTTTTCTACTCAAATGTTTTCATTCATTTTCTTACTGATATTCTATGAATTACACTCCGGTACTGACAGCTTTTGCAGGAATATTTTTTTTTATAGGTATTCAACATTTGATAATTTCGTTCACACCAAAATTAAACGCTGTAAATCTTTGTTTTGGCTTATTTGTATTAGCTATGTGTGGGGTAGAAGTAAATTCTATCTTCGCAATAAAAGCTGTTGATATTATCTCTTTTATTCATTCATTCAAACTTACATGTTTTTTTCTTTTTTTAGTTCAACTTTTGTGGGTTTATTTTTTGACAGTTACATCCAAAGTTATTTATAGAAAATTTTTAATTCTGTTTACTTTATTATCCATATTGGCAATTGTTTTGAATCAACTTTTACCAATTGGGTTAATGCGTGGAGAACTCATAGGATTTGGATTTAGAATGAGCCATTTCAATGAAATTGAATCTTATGTTATTACGAAATTTTCAATATATTCTATACTACAATTTATTCTTATTGCACTTGCTAATATACATTTTGTTATCGTAATGTTCCAGTATTTTCGAGATAGCTATATTCGCCATACGATTTGGCTTATTTTGACATTTTCGATTGTTCTATTAGTTGAGGTGAATGATTTCTTAGTGTTTTATAGAGTGCTAGATTTTTATCTTCTTCATGTAGGCTTTATGTGTGTTATTTTGATAATAACTGGCGTGTTGTTGTATAATTATATCAAGTCGGTTAATTTATTTGGTGAGTCAGAACTTAAAAAGAGAAAATGGAAAATAAAAGAAGAGATAGTATACATGATAATTCATGATTTGAAGTTACCGCTAAACATTCTTTTGAACTTATCTGATAATTTATCTAAAGAGGTAATTGTTGATAAAGTTCAGAGTTGTTCGAAAAATATTCAATGTTGTTTGCAAGATATATTTGATATTCTTAAAACTGAGAACGAAGAACTTAATCTTCAAGAATGCGAGTTTAGCGTAAATAGAGTGATTCAAATTGCATTTGATAATGTGGAATTTTTCATCAAACAAAAGAGAATTGAGTTTGTTTTTGAGTCAAAAATGGACTATTTCGTTTGTGCAGATAAAAATTTAATAGAGCGTGTTTTAACTAACGTACTCTCAAATTCTATGAAGTATACCCCATATGGAGGATTGATAAAAATTGAGTTATGTGAAATTGTTGAAGGTATCTTAGAAATATCTGTAATTGACAATGGGATAGGTATTGAAAAAGATAAATTGTTTTCTGTGTTTGATAAATTTGCATTTAAAAGTGAAATAAAAAATCCAATACTCTCATCTACAGGATTAGGACTTGTATTTTGCGAAATGGCTATTAAGGCGCATGGTACTAATTTAAAGGTTAGTTCTGTGTTAGATGAAGGTACTACAGTTAGTTTTGGGTTGAAAATAATTCATAAGTCTATATTTGATTGTAATTTTAATATTATACAGAAATATAACCTCATTGTTGAGGAGATTCCGGAATCTGATATTAAATATCTGTCGAAATATTATGATCTGTTGAATAATTGCAATATAAATGAGATTTCATTATTGCGTAAAATAATTAAAATCATGAGAAATGATCATTGCATAAACAAAGAATGGCTAGCGCAATTTATTGATTCTTGTGATAATTTCGATGATAATACTTTTGCTGAATTGATAAATTTAATTAGGCCGATAGAAAGTTAAAACTTGGTTTGCTATTACACTTAAATAAATATATACCAGATGAAAACAAACAAAATTTTGCTAGTTGATGATGATGTTTCAATTTTGAATATGATTATTGATTGTTTTGAGGAAACAGATGCCAATTATCTGTTTTATAGAGCAAGTAATGGTAGGGATGCACTTCAAATTGTAACTAACTATTTGCCTGACTTAATTATTACTGATTGGGAAATGCCAATTATGAATGGTGTTGAACTGATTCAATACCTAAAAAAAGAAGAACTTACTCGTCATATACCTGTGATTATGTTAACCGGCAAAATGACTCAATCAGATCATTTAGAAGCGGCATTTAATGCAGGTGCTATTGACTTTATTAAAAAACCTATTGAAAGAGTTGAACTAATAGCTCGTGTACGTTCAATGTTGTTGCTGGCTAATAGTTTTAATGAAACTATTGATATGAAAAATCGTGATCTTACTAATACGGCAATGCATGTTATTCAAAATAATGAATTCAACGTAAAATTGCGTCACGAAGTAATTAAACTTAAAACAAATTATGGAAATTTGGATGCAAATCTTGCAGAAATATTAAACAGTTTGATTGAAGATTTATCTGAAAAGATAAAGTATGAAGCCTGGGGAAAATTTGATGATTATTTTAAACAAGTGCATCCCTCTTTCTTTAATTCTCTAATCTTTATTTGCCCCTCAATATCACCAACCGAATTAAAGCTTGCCGCATTTTTAAGATTGAATCTTGGTACAAAAGAGATTGCAGCCATTATGTTTCTAACAGTTGATAGTGTTAGGACTGCGCGTACCAGATTACGAAAAAGGCTGGGTTTAAGTCCTAACGATAACTTAATTACATTTCTTTTATCGTTGTGAAAAAGTAGTTGAATATAATAATATATAGCCTTGTAGTATTTTTTACTACAATGTGATACTGATTTAAAAGCCCTGAACATTTAGTTGTTCAGGGCTATTTTTTTTGTTTTCTCTTATGCTTTATGTCTAAAATTATATTTGTTTCAATTTTGTTTCAACTTTTCGTTTCTCTTGTTTCAATTTTGATAGCTAAGATACCATTGAGGAGTGTTTTTTTGTGTTTACATTTCTTAACCGTAAAAATATAAAAAGTGTTGAATTTTGCTCGATGCAGATAGTCGCAATTACTACAATTTGCTGTAGTAATTTATATGATGAGATGTTGTTTGTTAATTTAGCATTGTGTAAGTGTCAGTTATATAGTTATATATGTTGTTTCGTTGTTTCTGTCAGAATGCTTGTTAAATTAATGCCTATCTTTCTAATATTTATTTGAAATATTATTATTTCTTGACTTATGTCAATTTTTGTTGAATGTTTTCGTAAGAAAGTAGTAGTTAATTTGTCAGGTAATTATTACAAATAAAAGAATGCTATAAAGTTTTGTCCAGAATATTAGTCATTAACCCGTTAATTATATAGACTATGATTTCACAATTACTAAAAGAGAGCTTAAGTACCCCGGATGCTCGGTACAATTACATGCACCCACATACTAGTAAGTTGTTTGGGTTTTTTATGGAATTTGAAGAACAAGCCAAAGAAGAGTTTTATGACTTGTTTAAAAGAAAAGTTTTGTCTAAAGGAGCCTTTCTCTTAAAAGAAGGTGAAGTGTCCAAAAAATGTTATTATATAGAAAAAGGAACGGCGCGCTCATTTCATATGCACGGAAAAGACGAAACAACGATTTTATTTACATTCCCCAACGAATTTATTGATTCATATCCAAGTTCTGCACTTCGAATACCATCTACTGTGAGTATTCAATTATTATCCGATGCGGTAGTTTATGAGTTTGATTGGAATTCTCTTAATGCTTTTAAACATAAATATCCAATAATCTGGAAAATTGAAGAAATTATCATTGTTTGTTTAATTACAGCTTTAGAAAGTAAATTGGTAAATATGCAGAGTATGAATGTTCAAGAACGATACGAAGAGTTATTGATAAACGATCGGCAACTCGTAAAAAATGTTTCGTTAATTCATATTGCAAATTATATAGGTTGCTCTCCAGAATGCATTAGTCGTATTCGTGCAAAACTTTCTTGTAGTAAAAAAAATGTTGCCCAATTTCAATGAGAAAATCTCATAGGAAACAGAAGTAGATACAAGTGAATAGTTAAGTAGTTACAAGTATTTAGTTACAAGACCGTCAATCTGAATATTGCCTTAAAAATATTTCATTAGCAACCTAAATTACTTATTTATCAATTTGTATTTTTTAAATGCATATACTATCCTAATTTTATAATTCTTTTAAATTCAAAATTATTGTAATACTACACATAAATGAAAAAAGTAATTTTAGTACTGTTAGTAATATCGTTATTTGTGCAGCGGTTCTATGCTCAGCAGGAAAATGATCTACTAACGAAATCAACCGAAAATTTCGGGTCAATTATTATGTCAACAGGTGTGGCATACGATACCGGAAATATATTTGCTTTTCCATTTAATAAGTATTCTGTAAAAGGGTGTAATTATGATTTCTCGTTTGGGTTTAGACGCCAATTTCCCAATAATTGGGCTTATAGAGTTGTGTTTGAAAATAGTATTTATGCAACTGATTCTGGTGATGGAACACCTACTGGAGTTGGACTTTTCCGTTCTACTACAAATTTATTTGAATTGACAGCTAGAGGAGAATATTCAGTAAAGTTTGGTGCTATGTCACAAGGGTTCAAACATAACTCAATCTATGCATTTATTGGGGGAGGTATTTTGGCCGGAAATGTAGTTTATCATCCTGATACTTATTCCGGTTTTCCAGATTTTACAGCTGGGATATTGACTACGGGATTGGGTTATAATTATAATATCATGAATACTATTTACATTGGAGCTGAATATACGATTCATTATGCTTTGATAGACAAGCTGGATGGTTATCCGTTAATCACAAAACCAGGTGTAAGGACTTGTAATGATGTTTTGGGAAGTTTTACTGTTACGCTAGGCGTTCGAGTTTTTTGAGATAGATTGTTTACCATTATTGGAGGTAGTTACAAGTATTTAGTTATAAGTTACAAGGTTGTCAATCTGAATATTACCTTAAAAAATATATCGTTAAATATCCTAAATTACTTATGTGTAATTTTAATTATTGAAAATTATGACTAAAGAAGATTTTATTGCAGGAAAACCATTCACAGTTAATGGTCTGCCTTATTCACACCTAGAATATAACTGTTTGACTGATAGTTTAATTTGCTTCACTGAGCAACGAATTTCACATAGAACAACAATAATTCAATCAAAAAGAGATTTGGCTTTCACCGCTTTGTTACCAGTTTTTGGGGTTGTTCAGTGTGTAACTATTGATTTGGAATGCTGTGATGCTAATTGATGTAAGTGAGTAGTAGAAAGGTTTATGCTGACCGTTGGTTTTTAAAAAAAGGGGAAAAGATAGAAGATGGAGTTTTAACGATGGGACTATGGAGCAAATGATTGAGGTTAATTTCAATTACTTAAGTAGTTACAAGTATTTAGTTATGAGTTTCAAGTCTTATTATCTGGATGTTATTTCTGAATAACATATCAGTAATTATTCTTTATTACTTAATTACATATAAAAATTAATATATAAAGGCGGAATGAAAAAGGTATTTATATTGGTATTGGTTCTATCTCTATCTATTCAAGAATTTTATGCTCAGCGGCGAAAGGGGCTTGTGACGAAACCAATTGAAAGTACTGGGTCAGTCATTCTGGCAGCAGGTGTGGGTTACTGTGCCGGTGATGCGTGGGCATCTCCATTAAGCAAAAGTATCATTGATGGTTGTAACTATGACTTTGAAATAGGGTTTAGACAAATGTTTTCTAGAGGAATTGGTTATAGGGTCGTTTTTCAACGGAGTAATTATGCAGCAGATGATGGCAATGGCAAACACCATGGTGTAGGTCTTTACCGTTCTATGAGTAATCTAAATGAGTTAACTGCTAGGATAGAGCAGGAATATAAGTTTGGACCTAAATATCGTGTATACAAACGGAATTCGGTTTATGCGTTTCTGGGTGGGGGTATAATACAGGGCAAAGTAAGTTACCCTCATGAGGCATATATTGGTTTTCCAGATTTTAAAGCAGGAGTAATATCATTTGGAATGGGATATACATACGATATTAACGAGAAATTATTTGTTGGAACTGAATTTACTACACAGTATGCATTGTCAGACAAAGTTGATGGCTATCCATTAATTGTCAATAAGAATAAACCTGTATATAATGATGCTTTAGGAAACTTTACTATAACGTTTGGCTATAGAATTTTTTAATCCTGCGGTTTATCTATGGATTTGCTTTAAGCGACGAAATAATAGTTGATATTTGTTAATCTATGTGAGCTATGACAAAGGAAGATTTTATTGCGGGCAAACCATTTGCAGTTTGTGGTCTGCCATATACACATATTGAATTCAACTATTTGAGTGATTCAATAAACTGTTTCAATGAACTCAAAGTTTCTCAATGTTCATCAGTAATTTTATCAAATAAGGATCCGGTATTTGTAGCTTTATTGCCGGTCTTTGGAGTCGTTCAATGTGTGACTATTCATTTGTCTTGTTGCGAGGTTGTTAGAGACGGTTAAATATATCGATATATTTAACCGTACGAACACAATAGCTTAGTATAGGAAAAAGGCAAAAGTCGTCTAGACTTTTGAGGGTATCTCAAAAGTCAATCTAACTTTAAAAATAGTTTCAGATTAGAAGTACAGTCTGCAAGGTTAATATATACTGACCCAAGGTGAAGTCTTGGGGTTCTGTGTATCGAAAAGGTTTTCATTTTAATGAAAAATGATTATCCGCAAAAGCATCTAAGAACATCAAACTTTATTATTGGGCTTGAAAAAAAACAAATATTTTTTCAACCGCGAATTACACAAATTTTCACGAATAATAAACATGCATTATTCGTGGGAATTTGTGTAATTCGTGGTTAATAATCTTCGTAACTACTTCACAGCTTAAAAAGTATATCAATAATAAACCATTAATTTGTATTATTTTGACTGTCTGAGATTCTTGTATTTGATGCAGAAATGAGTTGTTTTCTATTTTATGCGATTCTCATGCGCTCTCTAATGCATTAAATAGAATGATTTTAAATTTTGCGTTGATGTCAATTGTTTGATTTTCAATGTTATTGGTTGCATTGCGTATTGTGAATTGTAGCGAAAAATTAAATGCATATTTATAAAATAATATACGTTCAACTAATCTGCACACTATCGGGGAACTATCGACTAGCTGAATAATAGAGAGTTTTCTATAAATTACCCTTATTAACTACTAGCGATGACTTCGCTCCAAGCGAAGCCATCGCTATGTTCGCCCTATCAGTTTCAGAAGTGTGATAGCTGATGAATATACGACTGTGAAAAAATCTATAAACGAAGTTTTCTATAAATTACCTCACTAACGAGGGTGTCCAATAAGTGTTTTTTTGAAGGCAAATTTAGCTACGTTGACCGTTGGTTCGCAATTAGCACAAATATTCGCAAAACTCATTTTTATAAATACGAATATATCAGCAATTTATATTTTGTGTCGATTTGGGGTTTTTGCGTAATTTTTTTTTCTTTTTAGACACGCTCGTTGAACTAGCTCCTAGCGAGAGCTTCGCTAGGAGCGAAATCCTCGCTATATCAACCAATTTGGAAATTGATTTTCCCAACAAAAAAAAACACTTCTTGACTAATGTCAAGAAATGTACGGACTAACTGTATAAAGATTATCCTTAATTTGTAATTCGTTATTTAGTCTCAACGAAGGGACAATTTTGCATTGCATATAAATAGCCAATCCATAAATATCAAGCGTATGAAAACGACTACTTTTTCGCGGTTTTACGCCCTTACAGGGTTAATTTTAGTGTTACTAGCTGCTCCTCACTTGTTGTATGCAGCAACCGATGTTACTATTAGTGCAGCTGGTACTACCGGCATGACGTATGCGGCAGGTGTTTATACGCCTACCGGCACTCCTGCCACTGCAAATATAAGCAGCTCGGAATTAGTGGGACACTTGAACGGTACTGATGGAGCAATAACCATTAATACGGCTTCGGGGGGGGCAAATACGGGTACTCTAACCGTTAGTGCGCCGATAACGTGGAATAGTGCGAATGGCTTGACATTAAAGGCGCAGTCGAGCCTTACCACGAGTAATAATATCTACAACTTAGGTAGTGGAAGTATTACGCTGTTGGCGGCACAGGGAGTGGCGGGTGATATGAGTATTGGTGGTTATCTGACTACCGCCAATGGTGCTATTACCTTATATGCAGGAGTAAACAGTGGAGGTGATTTGAATATAGTATCTGATATTAAAACAACTGCTGCTCTTACGATAAGCTCAGGTGGTGCTGATATTACTATGAAGAATAGTAGTACTGGGGGAAGAGTCCTTTTTACAGAGGGTGCAGGGATATGTTTTGCAGCAGCTACGACCATTGATGCAGGTGGAGGTAATATTATACTGAATGGTACCGGTGGTAATGCCAGTAGTAACAGAAGTACCGGGGTGTGGTTATGGTCTTCAACTACCGTACAAACAACAGGAGCGGGTGCTATTACTATTTCGGGTAAAGGATTAAGTGGAACAGGCATGAGTGAGGGTATTTTGTTTGATTTTAGTACTTACGATATTCATACCGGAAACGGAGCTATTAATATAAATGCAACCAGTGCCACCTCAGGAGCAAGTGATGTGGCTGCGATTGATTTCTTTAATAATGGAACAACTTCTATTTATTCTACCGCTGGAGCTATTACGGTTAATGCGAATACTCGGAATGCCAGTTATTCTCCATTTAATCTTATGACTGGTCATAAATTATACCTCGGACATAACAACGGAAGCACCATTACAACCGGTGATATTACAGTTTATGGGGATTTGACTTCGGCAGCTCAGCCATTATTCAATCAAGTAGGAACGGTAACTATAAAGGGTAAAGGGAATTTGCTGATTGGTTCAAGCTCTACTGTTGGTACGGGAACTTCGGGTTTCAGTATTCCGTCCGGTATGTTATCGGGTGGATCGTGGAAAAAGATTAGCTTGGGTGATGTGCGTACAGGTAGCTTAACGATAAGCGATAACCTGACTAATGTTGCGGCAGGCGATAGTATTAATATAACCTCGAAAGCAAATATTACGCTTAATAATGCGGTAACAAATAATGCTAGCGGCAAACCGGTTAGTATTTTTGGAGCTCAGGGAGCTACCGGCATATTGTCAGTTAATTACCCAATCACTACACAAGGAGGAGAAATAAGGATTTTGTCGGGAGTTACAAGTGCCTCCGGTACGTTTGCAAATGTAAAGGCAACTACCGTTAACTCTACTTCTTTGGTTGGAACGGGAGCTACTTATTATGGCACTGTCGGCATAAATGCTGCTATCACAAGTAATGGAGCCAATATTGCCATAGCCAACTCGCCGTACGGTAATTATAGTTCTTATTACGAGGGGATTGCTTTATATGCAGGTACTGCGATAAACCCGGGAAGCGGATCAATAGCTGTAGCAGGCTATGCAACGGGACAAAACGGGAGCTACAATATCCCTGTGGCACTTTATGCGGGAAGTAATTTGCAAGCTGCCGGTAGCGGAACCATTAATGTAATGGGATTATCTTCTGGAAATGGTTCGACTCTTAATACAGGTATTTATACTAGCGGTACCGGAACAGCCAACGTAATCTCCGAAAATGGCGATATAACGATGAGTGCAAAAACAACCGGTACTTCGGGCAGTTGGTTTGCTACTTTTGGCGAATACGATGCTAATGCCAAGTTTAACATCTATGCCACCGGTTCGGGTAAAATAACGCTTAGTGCAAATAGCACAAATGTTACTCCATTTTATTTTCCTGCTACCACCAATATTGGTTGGAATGGCTCAAGCAGTGTTACAACCGGTGATGTATCTATTACCGGAAGCGGAGGTACTTCTAATTTTAATGGAATGGCATTAAAAAGCAATGGTGGTGCAGTTACCATTGGTGATAACGGTGCGGCTTTGGGTGCAGTATCGTTACCTAGCGGTTCAATCGTATCCGCTGGTAGTTACAAATCATTTACCATTGGAGGAACTAAAACAGCGGGTGTTACGCTTAGTACACCGCTTACTACCAATGCTGCTTCTACAGCAGGTATTTTGGTGACTTCTAGTGCTAATATTACTGTTAATAATCCACTGAATACGGCAGCAGCCAGCAGTGTGCCCATTAGTTTGTTGGCAGCACAGGGAGTAGCCGGAGGATTAAAAGTGGGTGGTAATGTTGTTACCAATGGTGGTAAAATTACGCTGTATCAGGGACGTAATGCCGCCGGAGCCGATTTGGCTTATGGAGGAAACAGCTTTGCTGGAGCTATAGAAACAGCTGCAGGAGTGCAGTTGTTAAGTAATGGGGGAGATATTGATATTCAAAATACCCAGACGGCTGCGGTGAATACCGTGCGTGGTATGTACTTTGGCGCAAGTAATATTATTGATGCCCGCGGAACTTCCGCCGGTGGTAATATTACGATGAAAGGTCTTGGAGCTGGTGGACAACAGGGAATAGAAGCATCTGCCGGATATTTTTCAGTAAAAACCAACCGCACTGGAACTATCAATATGGTAGGAACTGTACCTTCGGGAAATGCTGCCGGGCTTTTGCTTTATGGTGCCTATAACGACTCTATTTGTACCGAAAACGGAGATATTAATATTACTACTTCAAGTCCGGGTTACCCCGCAATAGCTGTTTCAAATACAAGTACTACGAAGATTTATTCAACTGCCGGAAATATAAATATATCGGCCATTAGTGCCTATAGCCCTGTGTCCATGACTTCACCGTGGGGTAATGGAACAGCCTTTTATATTGGTACTGATAATAATACAACTACTACCACAGGTAACATAAATATAACTATGTCCGGTGGTAGTCCGAGCTTTTTTAATACCTACTTAAAAACTCTCGGGGGTACGGTTGGTGTTATAGATAATGGTACGGCATTAGGTTCGATGACTATACCAAGCGGTATGTTTGTTACCAGCGGTAATTACAAATCAATTACTCTTGGAGGAACAAAAACCGCCGGTGTTATAGTAAGCACTCCGCTTACCACCAATGCAGCTTCTACAGCAGGTGTTTTGGTAACTTCTACCGCCGATATTACTATTAATAATCCATTGAATACGGCAGCCGCCAGCGGTGCGCCAATTAGTTTGTTGGCAGCACAAGGAGCAGCCGGTACAGGTACATTGACTACCGCTGCAGCAGGTACGCTTACTACCAATAACGGTTTAATCAATCTTCGTTCGGGTGTAAACGCCAACGGCTCAGTGGTATCGACTGCTGCCGGACATATAACAGTGAACGGTCCTGTATCCATGGGTGCAATCGGTTCGCAACCTATCGACTGGCAAGCTAGCGGAAACTTAACGCTTAATGCCTCCTTGGATGCATCGTTTACAAATAATATACCTATTAGCTTAACGTCTAATAAGGCCGTAAATGGTATAATGACTTTCTCGGCAGGTAATAACCTGAAAACAGCCGGTGGAGCAGTAGCTCTACTTGCCGGAACAAGTACGATAAAAGGTACTATTTTGGCTGATGGTGGAATCTCGACCGCAGGCGGAAATATCACGATTCAGAATACTGTTGCCGGATCGGATGGTAGCCGCGAAGGTGGTGTGACCATAGGTGCAGGAGGCTTAAGCTCAGATGCAGGTAATATCACTCTTTCGGGCTGGGGAGGTTCAGGTGCTTGGATGGAAGGTGTATATATGTACAACAACGGAGCGATACAAACCACCACAGGAACCATTACCATTAACGGTAAAGGGGGAGTTGGTAGTAGCAGTTCGGTGGGTGTGCTTTTATGCAACAGCTATGATGTTAAATCTACCAGTGGAAATATAACCCTTAACGGTGAAGGAAATGCTTCCGGTACTCGAAAGGATGGTATTTGGTTCTATGCCAACGGAGGCGGAAATAAAAAGATTTATTCTACTTCGGGTAATATTACCCTTTATGGAAAAGCTCCAGTAGGAGACCAATGTCTATTGACAGATTATTATGGATCGGGTGAAATGGCTGCATACGTCTATATCGGTTCGCCTGATGGTATTTTGTCCGGAACAACAGGAGATATTAGCATTTTGGGTGAATCAGGCACTGGAGGTGGAATGCTTATCTGGCAAAGTGCCGGTTCGCACGGTGTGTTTGACGTTAAAGGAACAGGAAAACTGGCTATACAAAACAATCCAACCAGTCCGGTGGGTAATGGCGGATTTAGCTTATACAGCGGTTCGCTCTGTAACAGTGTCTGGAAAAATGTAACATTGGGTGATAACTATACCAGTGGTGTTACGGTGAGCGATAATATTACTACTTCGGCAACTTCCACTACCGGTGTCAGCATTATTTCCAAAACAAACATTAACCTTAATAATCCGATAAATACATCGGCTAAGGCTGCTATGCCAATTACCATACTGGCAGCACAAGGTGCAGCCGGTACATTGACCACTGCCACTACCGGTACACTTACTACCGACCATGGTATTATCAACCTCCGCTCGGGGGTAAATGCCGATGCCAGCACTGCTTATAATGTAGCAGGACATGCGGTAATCAATGGTTTGGTAAACTATACCAGTGCTCCGCTGGCTATCGACTGGCGCACCGCAGGTAATATGGCTATCAATACTCCGCTGAACACTTCGGCAGTAGCCGGACTTCCGATTACCTTGTTGGGTGGTCAGAAATCCAGTGCGGGAGGTAAAGTGATAATAAACGGTAATCTGATTACCCAAAATGCAGACATTACGTTGTACGGAGGTTTGGATGCCACCGGTACTGAAACAGGCGTAACCGGTTGTGTGGGACTTGTTACCGGAGCTATCGTGAATGCCGGAACAGGAAATATTTTAATGAAGAATACTTCGCTCGGTTCTCCGATTCCTGAAGTGAGTTATACCGACAGAGCCGGTATTCAGTTGAATTTGATTAATACTACCACTTTTTCAGCAGGTTATACGATGGCTGCCAGTGGAGTAAGTACCCTGATTGGTAAGGATATTACCTTGAATGGAACAGGTATTCAAAATGCGAACGAAAGCCGCGGTATCGATGATGGAGGTTCGCTGATTAGCGCATCGGGCAATATATCGTTGACAGGTGTTTCGGGCGCATTAGCCAACACCAGTGGTGATGGTATTCGTTTCGTGACAGATGGCGGTCCTATTACGCACACTATTAAAACTACAGGAGCAACCAGTACTATTACGCTGAATGCTAACGGTAAAAGCAGTTCGTATGGAGGTATTACTCTTTGGAGCAATCAGGTTAATACTGTTAATATTTATAATGCAAATGGCACGGGAGCTATTACTATCAATGCCACTTGTGCCAATACGGCCAACGGACGACCATTTTACGATGAACGAGTAGCTACCGGAACAACTAATGTGAATATTGGCTGGGATGGAACAACCAATGCTGCTAATATTACCAATGGTGACATTATTATGAAGTTAACTGGTGGCGCAAACCAATATTTCAGTGCCACACCGCGTACTTTCTTTAAAACCAACGGTGGTAATGTAAGCATTATTGACGATGGAACGAATGCCTTGGGAGCAATAACCTTACAGGCAGGTCAGGCAAAAACCGATGGTAGTTTTAAATCGTTTACTATTGGTGGTTTGAAAACTACAGGCGTTACCATTAACGATAATCTGACTACCAATGCTGTGGGTACAGCCGGTATTTTGGTGACTTCGAAATCGGATATTACTACTTACGGAGCACTTTCTACGTATAACAATGCCACTGCACCTATCACTATTCTTGGTGGACAGGGAGCAACCGGTGATGTGCGCATTTATGGCGGTAGCCTTACTACCAACGGTGCGAATATCAAAGTATATTCCGGCTTATTTGCCGATGGTAGCGAAACTACCTTTACCGGAACAATGCGAACTGAAAATACTTCGACTATTACCAGTAACGGTGGTGACATATTTATCAGGAACAGTTCTAAAGGTGCTGCCGGTGTATTGGATAAATTAGGAACAATAACTGGCGGTATTATCAATGCCGAAGGAGCTTCCAAAGGTGGTAATATTACCATTGCAGGATATGGCAAACTAAGTAGTGATTACTGCGATGGTATTTACTTGAACGGTACGGTAAAGACCAACTTTTCCGGAACAATCAATATGACCGGAGTAGCAGGAGCAGGTTCGACACGGTCAATAGGTATTTATATGGCAGAATGGTATAATCTAGATGTGCATACCGCAAGCGGAGATATAACCATGACCGCTACAGGTGGACCAACAACTGGAGGTTGGAGAGAAGGTTTTATGATATCAAGAAATAACTCGACAGGTATGATTTATTCTACTTCCGGAAATATTAACCTGATATGCCCAAGCGCAAACGATAGAGGATTTACCGGTTATGGGTCTCAAACCGGAAGTGGTACATTGTATATCGGATATAATGGTAACGCAAGCTCGCTGGGAACGACCGGAAATATTAGCCTGATGGCAAATTATGTTTCGCCAAATGCAGGTCAACCATTTTTATATAATGATGGAGCTACCATTGCTATTAAAGGACAAGGCGAACTGTATATGGGTTCAAATCCGACACTGCCTAACAATGTAATTCCGTTTGGAGGTACAACTACTTTGGGCAACACTATATTAGGTACAGCCTGGAAGAAAATAACCATTGGAGACAATTTGTTTGGTGGGTTAACCGTTAATGACAATCTTACCCTTTCGGCAGCTGCCACAGGTAATATCCGCTTAGTATCCAATGCCGATATAACCGTAAATAATCCGCTGAATGCTTCGGCATCAGCCGGAAAAACCATAACCATTCTGGCCGCACAAGGCGCAGCCGGAACAGGTACATTGCTTACTAATTCGGGCGGTACACTTACCACCGACAATGCTGCCATTACCTTGCGCTCGGGCGTAAGCGAAGACAATGCCACCATATCTACCGCTGCCGCTCATATAACAGTGAATGGTGCAATAAACATGGGTGTTAACGGTGCTTGGCCTATCGACTGGCGCAGTAGTGCCAATATGACTATTAATACAGCTTTAAATACTTCGGTAACAGCTGCAAAACCAGTATCACTTACAGCAGCATTGGGCACAAATGGCTTATTGACTGAAAATAATGATATTACCACAGCCGGTGGCGATGTAACTATTACATCCGGTACTGCCACCGCTAAAGGTTCAATTAGCTTAGTGTCTACTTGCGATATTCTAACCAATGGCGGTAATGTAACTGTTCAGAATGCAGCTGCAGGTGGATATACAGGTACATATGATATTGGTGTTTATTCTGCGGGTACTATTAATGCAGGAGCAGGTAATATTGTATTGACCGGAACAGGTGCTACTGGTGGTGGTGCAAGTGATGGTGTTCTTATTGATAACACCAATATGGAAACCACAACAGGTACTATCACGCTGAACGGATTTGGTGGTAGCGGTAGTAGCCGTTCGGACGGTGTGTTATTTGGCGGCACTGCCGATAAAAGAGTGCATACCGTTAGCGGTGATATTACCATAAACGGTACGAGTGCTACTACCGGTAGTCGTCCGGATGCTATTTGGTTCTGGAGTGGTACTACTAACCGTGTTTATTCCACTTCGGGTAATATATCGATGGTGGGAAAAGCTCAATCTACAGCCGATGGACATTGCGTGTTGGCTGGATATAATACCAGTAGCGGTTGGACTAACTGTACAACCTATATTGGCTACGATGGTGGTACAGGTCCGGGTACAACGGGTAATATCTCTATTACCGGTGATACAAAGAATGCGGGTTGTTTGTTGATACACAACAATGGAACTTTGTCAAACTTTATTATACGCGGTCAGAAAGACCTGACCATGCAATCTATCCAAACCAATACGGTGGGTAATGGTGGCTTTGTTAATCCGAATGGTATCGTTAATGGTATGGTTTCTACGGGTAACTGGCGCAATATTACCATTGGTGACAAATACACGGGAACTATTTCCAGTAACGATAATTTGGCAACTAATGCAGCAAGTACAACAGGTATAAGCATTATATCGAAAGCCGATATTACCTTGAATAACACGGTAAGCACTGCCGCTAAAGCCGCTATGCCTATTACTATATTGGCCGCACAAGGTGCAGCCGGAACAGGTACACTTACTACTGCAACTGCCGGTACGCTTACTACCAATGGTGGGGCTATTTTGCTGCGCTCGGGTGTAAATGCCGATGCCAGTGTGGTATCGACCGCTGCGGGTGATGTAACCGTAAACGGTGCTGTAACTACCGGAGCTACTGCTCTGCCTTTCGACTGGAGAGCAAGCCGTACGCTTAGATTAAATACTGATTTAAGTACATTGGCCACTGCTGCCATGCCTATCTCGCTGTATGCAGGACAAGGAATAATTGGGGATTTAGATTTGAATGGAAATCTTTCCACCCAAAATGGTGTGGTAAAAGTGTATGGCGGTTTATTGGATGATACCACTCCTTCCGGTTTTGGTTCTACCCTAATGTTTGAAGCCAATAAGACAATTACAACCAATGGTGGCGATGTAATGATTAAAAACAGCACGAACGGTGGTGGAGTCATTGACACATACGGTCGTGGTTTACTTACTTGGGGGAATATCAATGCCAAAGGTACAAGTGCGGGTGGTAACATTACCATTTACGGTAAGTCTAAAGCAACTGGTGCTTATCTGGAAGGTATTTACCTGAACGGAACAATAGAAACCAACTTTGCGGGTAAAGTTGATATAACAGGTATTGGTGGTGTCGGTTCAAACCGATCAGAGGGTTTATATGTTGGAGAAGGTGGAAATACCAATATTATCACACAAAATGGTGATATTACTTTGACCGGAACCGGTGGTAACTCTATGTCGGCTGGAGCTGGTGATGGTATTAAATTTCAGGCAAGTACGAATAAAATCTACTCGGCAGCCGGAAATATTAATTTAATCACTACCTCAACACCTCATACCGGTGTTTACATTGCCGGTGGAACTAATTATATTGGATATGATGGTACAACTAATGGTACTACGGGTAATATTACAATAAAGGGTAGCGGTGCTAACTATCTCCTAAATGTCAACAGCGGCTCATTTGCAGTAAAAGGTAGCGGCAATTTGTCGATTATTTCCAACGGTGCAACGAATGTACAGGGAGTTAACTTCAACTCAATTATACAAGGTACAGCCTGGAAGAAAATCACCTTGGGTGATGCCTTTACCGGTCCTATTACTTGTAACGATGCCTTGGTTTCGTCCGACAGTATTAAAATTGCTACCACAGGCGAGTTTGGCGGTTCGGGTAATATTAATTCCAATGGTAGTCCGATTAGCATTAGTACGCTTACAACTACTGCTTCTCCTACTTACACCGGTCAAATTACAGGTGCAGGTTCATTGACCAAACTAGGAACCGGATTACTGGTATTGACCAATACCGGTCATAACTTTACCGGAAAAACGATACTTACAGCGGGTGAATTGCGCCTGAATCCGGGCGGTAATGCCACTTGGGCATCGCCTATGGAGCTAAACGGCGGTACATTAGGTACTGCCAATATGGGTGGGTATACCTTTACCAGTTCAGGTACATTAAACCTTACTGCCGGATCAACTTTGGCATTGGGAACATCCAATCATACCTTGATTTTTGCTAACAGCAGCGGTTTGACATGGGCACCTAGCCAATACCTGAACGTAACCGGATGGCAAACCAGCTTGGGCGCATCGGGTACACAAGGAAAACTGAAATTTGCATTAGCTCCACTAACAGCTACGCAATTAAGTCAATTCAAATTTAATCAAAGCAATACATTCTACCCTGGAGGTACAATAGCCGCCAACGAGGTAGTGCCATTGGGCTATCAAGCTGTGTTTGTATCTGCACAAACAGGTAACTGGAACGTACCAACTACTTGGGGATTACAGGGAGCAGCGGCTGCAGGTGTAACCTATCCGGGACCGGCCAGCAAAGTGGTTATTGCAGCTAACCATAACGTTACATTAGTGGCCAATACTGCCACTAGCGATTCCTTGAGTTTTGCAGCTAACGGTACACTTACTATGGGCACTTATACCATGGGAGCAGGTTCGTTGAGCGGCACGAATGCCGGAGCAACTATCAGCATGGGAACAGGAAGCTTTACATTGACTAATACCAATGCCAGTAGTTTTGCCGGTATCATTAGTGGTACGGGTACAGGAGTGACGTTTACCAAAGCAGGCGTAGGTTCGCTTACCTTAAGCGGAGCCAATACCTATAGCGGTAACACCACCATCAGTGCGGGTAATATGGCAATAGCCGGAGCCGGTAAATTGGGTGGTGGAACATATGCAGGAAATATTTCTGTTGTAAGTGGATATGCCTTTAAGTATAACTCTACTGCTACTCAAACTTTTAGCGGTATTATTTCGGGTGCAGGCGCATTTGCCAAAGATAGTATAAGTACACTTACCCTATCGGGAGCAAATACCTATACCGGTGCTACTACCGTTACGGCAGGTACACTTAAACTAAGCAGTACCAATACTTCGCCAAGTTATGCGATTGCCAGCGGAGCGGTGTTGGAAGAATATTGTGCTGTGGATAAAGATCATGCTACCAGTCCTACATCTTATACCGGAGCTGGAACTTTCAGAAAAACCGGAGCAGGAAATTTACTTTGGGGTGGAGTAGGTACATTTGCTTTCAGTACAGGAGCATTAATTGATGTGCAAGCAGGTAAATTTACCGGAGGATGTAATGCCAATGATGTGTGGACAAGCAATATGTCAGATTTGAACATTGCATCCGGTGCAATATTTAACGCTGTAGAAGCACAGGTAATAGTTGATAAATTGACCGGTTCCGGTACGCTTGGTATAGGATGTAGTGGTTGGACAGGTCAACTTAGAATGGGCGCCAATAATGGTACAAGTACTTTTGATGGCGTGATTCAAAATACCGATGCAGGAGCTGGTAATGTAGGTTATCTGATAAAAAACGGAACTGGAACACTTACCCTTACAGGCGTAAATACGTATACCGGAACAACTGCCATTAACGGTGGTGTGTTAGCAATTTCGGGAGCAGGAAGTTTGAATAGTGGAGCTTATGCCAATACTATCGCAATTGCTACCGGTGATACCTTGAAGTTTAACAGCACGGCAGCTCAAACATTGAGCGGTGTTATTTCGGGTGCTGGTGCATTGCAGAAAAATAATACAGGAACGCTGACTTTATCGGCGGTTAATACCTTTACAGGTGGTGTTACCATTAATGGTGGAAAAATAATGACTACGGTTCAATACTGTTTGGCAAATAATGCAGCCAATGCTGTTGTAATTAATAATGGCGGTACGTTGAGTGGAGCTTATTCGGATATGTTTGGAATTCATACTACTTCTGTAGTAACTCCGGTAACTATTAATGCGGGAGGTAAACTTACCAACGAAGGAGCTTGGTATTCCGTACTTGGTCCGTTGACCCTTAATGGTGGTGAATTAAGTTATATTGCAGGTCATTCTGTTTATAAATCATGGGCATTGATTGGTGGTGTAAATGTAACCGACAACTCTATTATGAGCGGTACAGGAACAAACGGATCAATTATGTTGGGTTCTTGTGCCGTAACTAATGCCAACTTTAATATTGCCGCAGGTAAAACGTTAACGTTATCGGCAACGTCTATATTGAATGGACTTAATTCTTCGGCTGTGGCTCAGGCTTCAAGCATGACCAAAACGGGAGCAGGTTCAATTATTTTTACCGGAACAGCTTCGCATACAGGTACAACCACGCTAACAGCGGGTGAATTGCGCCTGAATCCTACGTCCAGCACAACATGGACTTCGCCAATGATATTGAACGGAGGTACATTGAGTACGGTAGGTATTGGTGCTTACAATATTGTTAGTAATTCTACTTTGCAGCTTACTGATAATTCGGTGATTAATTTTGATCCGTCTACAGCTCATACACTGACCTTTGCCAACAGCAATGCTGTGGCTTGGACTTCAACAAAGACACTGTTGGTAAATGGATGGCAAGGTTCGTTGGGCGTAACCGGAACAAAAGCAAAAGTGAACTTTAATACAGCTACCCTGACTGCCATGCAGTTGAGTATGATTACGTTCAATTACAATTCGGGATTCTATAGCTGTAATTATATCAATTCAAATCCTTACGAACTTGTACCGAACGTGGCAACTAGCTCGCCTTATTTCGTTTCCGTACAAACAGGTTATTGGAATGATCCATTAACATGGGGACGCACCGGTGTACCTACTGCAGGTGTTAATTATCCTGGTTCAGGAAGCCGTGTAACCATTGCAGGTAATCATAATGTTACTTTGTTGACCAATTCTGCTATCAGCGATTCGCTGAAATTTACTGCCAACGGTACACTTACTATGGGAACATACACCATGGCGGCCAGTTCGTTGACCGGTACAAATGCCGGAGCAACCATCAGCATGGGTTCGGGTAGTTCATTTACATTGACCAATACCAACGCCAGCGCATTTGCCGGAGCTATTACAGGTACAGGAGCAACGTTTACCAAAGCAGGTACAGGTTCGCTTACTTTGAGCGGAGCTAATACCTATACCGGTAACACAACTATCAGTGCCGGTAATGTGGAAATAGCCGGTGCAGGTGTATTGGGCGGCGGCAATTATCCGGGAGCTATCTCTGTGCCAAGCGGATATACCTTGAAGTTTAACTCTACGGCCACACAAATCGTAAGCGGTATTGTGTCGGGTGCAGGAGCATTGATAAAGGACAATACAGGTACTGTTACCTTGAGTGGAGCTAATACCTTGACCGGTGCAACTACCGTTACCGCAGGTAACTTGGTTTGGTCGGGCATGACAACAGGTTCTAATAATGGCAATGTGGCAGGTGGCTATCAAATGACCACACCTGGTTTGTCTGTTGCATCCGGTGCAACTTTTACAGTCGGTAACGGAGCAAATGACTTCAGTTCATCCAATATTGGATTAACTATAACCGGTGCCGGTACTATCGTTAAGAACGGCACAGGTAAATGGTGGTTACCTACCAGCAGTGGTACTGTTATTAATATGTCAAAAGGTGGTTTGATAGATATACAAGCCGGTTGGATAAGGAATGATAACGGCAATACTGTATGGACAAGTAACTTAGGTTCGATGAACATTGCTACAGGAGCTACCATGGATTTACGCAATAATGATGTGTTTGTGGATGCCCTGACTGGTTCAGGAACAGTGGATAACAATTATACGGCTGCAAAAACAATTGTGGTAGGTATAGCTAACGGTTCATCAACCTTTAGCGGAGCGATGACTAGCACTGGTGGTGCGTTATATCTGATGAAAAACGGAACAGGAACACTTACTCTTACAGGCGTAAATACCTATACCGGAACAACAATCATCAATGGTGGTGTGTTAGCGGTATCGGGTGCAGGTAGCTTGGGTGCAGGTTCGTATGGTAATACTATTTCCATAGCAGCCGGTGATACACTGAAGTTTAACAGCACAGCAGCACAAACCTTGAGTAACGTTATTTCGGGTGCAGGTGCATTGGTGAAAAATAATACAGGTACGTTGACCTTATCGGCTAGCAATAGCTATACCGGAGGTACTACTGTAAATGGAGGACAAATAAATGCTGCGGCATCGTACATGTTTGCCAATAATGCATCGAATAAAATTACAATCAATAATGGTGGAACTATTAATTGTATGAATCATTGGGTTTTCTTCGATTGGAACAATACTTTGTTGACTCCAATTGTAATCAATGCCGGAGGAAAGCTAACCAATGGTGGTGCTTATATCAATTCAATTGGTAGTTTAACGTTGAATGGTGGTACTCTCGATGCTACCGGAGGTTATGATGCGATACGTCGGTCATGGAATCTCCAAAATGATGTAATTGTTACCGATAATTCAGTGATTCAAGGTTCAGGAGCTAACTATGGAATTGAACTTGGTTCAAATGGTGTAACAACTGGTACCAACTTTAATATTGCTGCGGGTAAAACCTTAAGCATAACTGCACCAATTTATAATCGTACTGATGGCACCAACTCGTTGACGTCTTACTTAACTAAAACAGGCGCAGGTACATTGATTCTTAGCTCTGCAAATACTTATTCAGGAGCTACCAATATCAATAGCGGAACTATACAAAGTTATAATGCATTGGCATTGGGAACAAATTCTCCTGTGGTATTTGCCAATGATGCTTCGGCTATATTGGATTTGGCAGGTTCTAACTTAACGGTTGGTTCGTTGTCGGGTGGTGGTGCTGCCGGAGGTAAAGTAACTTCGAGTGGTATCGGAGCTATGACACTGACTATGGGAGGCGATAATGCCACTAAAACCTTTAGCGGTGTGATTGAAAACGGATCGGCTACCAGTACAGGTGTGGCCATCATTAAAAATGGTTCAGGAGTACAGTCGTTCGACGGAACAAATACATATACAGGTACAAATACGGTAAATGCCGGAACGTTGCAAATGGGAACGGGTGGTACTACAGGTACTATTGGTGCAGGAGTTACTGACGTGATTTTGGCCAGTGGCGCAACATTCAGTGTTAACCAGTCCGACCCGGTAACAGTAACCAATCGGATTACCGGTACAGGAGGTATATTTACGCAAGCAGGAACTGGTATTACTACCCTTAAAGCTGCTAATACTTATACCGGAGCTACCAATATCAATGCAGGAACTTTGCAAATTGGCGATGGCAGCAATGCCACAGCTACCGCAGGAACAGGTGCATTGGCAGTGAATGGCAATACCTTAAAAATCAATTTGAATGGTACAACAACCTTGGGTAATTCAACCGTAACTTCAACAGGTCAGATTCAGAATATTGGTACAGGTAAAGTGACTTTTGCCAATGGATCTGTTAGCAATGTTGACGGTGGAGCAGCCGGATTGGTGTTATCCAACCTGATTGCTAGCAATCTAGGTTTAGGAGGTGATGTAACCTTGGGTTGTAATAACAATAGTCTTGTTGCAGTTGGAGGAGCTGGTACAACGATACATGTAGTGAATGCCGGTAGTTTCTGGTGGATGGGTGGTACAAGTGCAACCAATGCTCCGAATATCGATATAGCTTCGGGTGTAACGGTTTCACAGAATGGTAGTCAAACTCAAACCTTATACTACAACAACTTAACCGGTGCTGGTAATTTCACCATGGCAGGTAATGGAGTCTACAGTTATGTATTGGGTAACTCTACGATGACTGGAACATTAACGGTTAACCAACCTATGTATTTCGGTGCAGGTGGTACGGCAGGTACAACTATTTCCAGTCCTATTGTGAATAATAATACGGTTAATTTCAACTCTACAACCGACTGTACGTTCTCCGGAACAATGACAGGAGGCGGTGCGGTGGATAAGTATAATACCAATACGCTTAAATTTACCAATCCAACGCTGGCATATACAGGTATAACTTGGCTCTTAGGCGGTACATTGAAACTGAACCCTACGGCAACAACGGCTACCTTGGCTTCGAGAATGATAATGTACGGAGGTACGTTAAGTACAGTGGGCATTACCACCGGAACTACCATTACCAGCTCCAGTACGTTGAATGTAACCGACAATTCTACATTAGACTTAGAACCAACAGGTACACATAACCTGAAATTTGCAAACAGCAGCGGTGATACATGGACGGCCAATAAGATTCTGACTGTGAAAGGTTGGCAAGGCGCATACACCGGAACAACCGGAACGGATGCTAAATTCTATGTAGGTACGGCTGCGGGTCAATTCTCGGCAGCACAGGTAGCTCAAACCAAGTTCTATAACGGAACAAACTACTATGCAGCCAGTCAGTTGGCAACAGGTGAAGCCGTAGCAGGTGCTGCAGTTTATGCCACCGGCTTTATCTCGGTAGCTACAGGCGATTGGAATGCACCGGCAACTTGGGGATATTCGGGAGCAGCTGTTGCCGGAACAACTTATCCGGGTGCTACCGACAATGCCACCGTTTCTTCTGGACATACTGTAACGCTGAAAGCAGCCTCAACCGCTGCGGCTGTTACCGTTACCGGTACGTTAAACATGGGATTGTACAACATGACCGTTGGTAACCTGAATGGTGCAGGAAACGTAGCACTGGGAGCTGATACCCTGACATTGGGCGATGCAACTATTGCCGCTAATTTTAGTGGAGTGATCAGTGGTTCGGGTGTTGTTATCAAAGTGGGTACAGGTACGCAAAAACTCTCAGGTGGAAGCACTTACACAGGTGGAACTACTGTAAATGCCGGTAAACTGATACTTGCAAGAGATGCTTATCCATTGGCTAATAATGCCAATAATGTAATGACGATTAATAACGGTGGTACGGTAAGTGCCGGAGCTAATTGGGCTCTTGGATGGTTGTCGCCGGTTGTTATTAATGCGGGTGGTACATTAACTACCGAAGGTAACTTCATTAGTTCGATAGGCCCATTGACACTCAATGGTGGTACTATTACCAATACATCGGGAGGTTTTGATGGTAACTGGCACAACTGGTTGTTGCAAGGAACTGTTCAGGTGACAGATAACTCTACCATTAACGGTGTTGGTGGTAACTCAGGAATAAATCTTGGATTGAGTAATAATTATAACAACAATCAGGACAACTTCGTAGGCTTCAATATTGTATCGGGCAAAACGCTGACTATTAACGCTTCGCTTTATAACCGATTTAATGGTGGAGGTATTGCAGGTCCATTAGCTAAGACTGGTGCAGGTACGTTGATTCTGAATGGTGCAAATTATTACACCGGTGCAACTAGCGTTAGCCAAGGTTTGATGCAGATGACAAGTACAAATAACTCACCAAGCTATGATATAGCCAGTGGAGCAGTATTGGAATCGAATATAGCTAGTGGTAATATTGCTTGGGCTGGTGCAACAATGAGTGGAGCAGGTACATTCCGCAAAACAGGAGCAGGAGTCTTTAATGTAAACGATGGTACTACATGGAATTGGAATATGGCTTCCGGTGCATTGATTGATATTCAGGCTGGTCAATTCAATATGGCTGGTAATTTTACTAAATACTGGACAAACAATCATGCCGATTTGAATGTAGCAACAGGTGCAACAGCCTATTTCCAGGAAGATAATGTATTTGTCAATAACTTGACCGGTGGTGGAACTATACAAACTGGTTATAATAGCAGTTACAACGGCTTTACAGTCGGTGTGGATGGTGGATCTTCTACTTTCGATGGTGTTATTGCCAATACCACTACGGGAACACATAATGGTGCTTTAGTAAAAGTAGGTACAGGTACATTAACGTTGACTAATCCTGCCAATACTTACACCGGTACAACTACGCTTACCGCAGGAACATTGAAGTTGAACCCAAGTGCTACTACGGCTACATGGGCAACTTCCAAGGTTATCTTTAACGGTGGTACATTAAGTACATCGGGTATAGCTACCGGAACAACCATGACTTGTGCAGGCACAATATTGTTGAATAATAATTCGACCTTGGATTTTGATAATACAGCTGCTACACATACGCTGAAATTTGCAAATAGCACAGCAGAAGCATGGACAGCAGGTAAATTCCTGACTATAACGGACTGGTCGGGTGCTTATAACACTACAACCGGAACAAGAGGACATTTGGTAGTGGGTACAGGTACAACAGTAACCACTTCGCTTACAGCAGCTCAGTTGTTGCAAACCAGGTTCTCTGACGGTACGTTATTGTACAACACTGCCATGATAGCCACTGCGGAAGCCGTTCCAAGTGCTACTGCTTTTGCCACCAACTTTGTGTCGGTAGCCACAGGAGCATGGAATGTGCCAGCCACTTGGGGGTATACAGGCACAGCCACAGCGGGTGTAAACTATCCGGGAGCAAGCGATAAAGCAACCGTTTCTACCGGAAACACAGTAACCTTAGCAGCCGATGTCACTACAACCGGAGCATTGACTTGCAACGGTACGTTGATGGTCGGAGATTATGGTTTGACAGTCGGTTCGCTTACAGGTTCGGGTACTATTACACTTGGTACTCTGGCTGCCTTGAATGTAGGTAGCGATGCCACTTCCACTACGTTCAGCGGAACTATCAACGGAACAGGGTTGTTTAATAAAACAGGTGCTGGTACGTTGACACTTTCGGGAACAAATACGTATAGCGGATTCACCTTTGTGCAAGGTGGTACGTTGAAAGCCGGTTCTACATCAGCTTTCGGCAACCAGTCGGATGTGACTGTTGCAACAGGTGCTACGCTGGATTTGAATGGAAGTGCCAACAGCATTGGTTCACTTGCAGGTGCAGGTAATGTAATTGCTTCGGGTGCATTCACCTTTGGCGACAATACCAACACCACATTCTCAGGTGTTATTAGTGGTGGAAGTGCATTGACCAAAAACGGTACAGGCACACAAACGCTGACAGGCTTGAATACCTATACTGGTACTACAACCGTTGGTGCAGGTACGCTTACCATTGGCGGTGCAGGAACATTGAACGCCGGTACATATTCCAATTCCATTGCTATAGCTTCGGGTGCAACCTTTACTTATAACAGTACGGTTGATCAGATTTTGAGTGGTGTGATTTCGGGAGCTGGTACGTTGAATAAGAATAATACCAATACACTGACACTTTCCAACAACAATACCTTGACCGGTAATGTAAATGTAAATGCCGGTATTTTGATAGGAAATGGTTCGAATACAACCAATAGTGCGCTGGGTACAGCGGCTCTGATTACCGTAAATAATGGTGCAACACTGAAATCCGGTGCAACTATCAATGGATTAATTGGATATAGTTCAACAGCAGGAACTATTCAACTGAATGCCGGAGGTACGCTGGACGCAAATGTTTCAACAACAACGAATCACTTGAAAAACGTTATTATGGCAGGTGGTACATTGACAGGTACGGCAGCCTTGAGTGTTGATGCTATAACCTATGGTCGTTGGTGTCTGGATGGTACTCTGACCGTAGTTGCTGGTACTAACACTACTTCCACCATTTCGGCAACCGGTTTCTTTGTTAATACTACTGGTGCACAATTTGTCGTAAATGCTTCGGGAGCCTCAAACGGAGTTGATTTGTTAGTAAGTGGTACTTTGTATCGTCCGGCTTCTTATGCCGATGGCGGTGTTATGAAAAGTGGTGCAGGAACTATGGTACTCACCGGAGCTAATACTTATACCGGTGCTACCATTATCAATGCAGGTACGGTAAAAGCAGGAAGTGCCACAGCAATAGGTGTAGGTTCAGCCTTAAGTTTTGCCAACGATGCCACAGCTATACTGGATATGAATGGTAACAGCTTGAGCGTTTCTTCATTGGCCGGTGGCGGTATCTTGGGAGGTAAAGTAACTAA
>Ga0302215_10000423_pt1 | contig 30988 bp, 24 predicted proteins | sample II_Fen_N3_1_FD_194580 | JGI IMG/M metagenome (GOLD analysis project Ga0302215, IMG submission 194580) | Peat permafrost microbial communities from Stordalen Mire near Abisko, Sweden - II_Fen_N3_1 | ecosystem: Environmental > Terrestrial > Soil > Wetlands > Permafrost | place: Sweden: Abisko... | reverse complement strand
TGTGAGTCGACATTTTATGTCTTTTTCTTTTTTTACCGCTTGGCATCTTATTTAATTTAGGTGTGAAAATTATTATTTTACTACGCTCACGAAAGTCTTTGCAGGTTTGAAAGAAGGAATGTTGTGAGCTGGAATAATGATAGTAGTATTTTTAGAAATATTACGAGCAGTTTTTTCAGCGCGTTCTTTGATAACGAAGCTACCAAAACCTCTTAAATATACGTTTTCATTTTTAGAGAGTGAATCTTTTACAGTTTCCATAAAAGCCTCAACAGTAGTTAATACAGTTACCTTATCAATCCCTGTATTTTTAGCAATTTCGTTTACGATGTCTGCCTTAGTCATTTCAGTAATTTTTATATGTTAGTTAATAAATGATTGTTCCTTTTTTTATTTTTCAAACGGACTGCAAATATATTGCTTTTATTCTGATTAAAAAACAATTGCAGTATTTTTTTTCTCTTAAAAATTGATTTTTTGGTATTTTTAATCCTATTTTCCTGCTAATAATTTCTCCATTTCCGGAATAGTTAAATTCCGCCCTACAATTTTTCCGTTTTTGTCTATTAATATGGTACTGGGAATTGAGTTTACGGCATAAACTCTTGAACCTTCACATTTCCACCCTTTTAAATCGGACACTTGCTTCCAAATCATTTGTTTAGCCGAGACTATTCCCTGCCATGCATCTTTGTTCTCATCGAGCGAGACACCATAAATTTCCAACTTTGTTCCTTTATATTTTGCATAGAACGCTTTTAGATCAGGAAGAAAATGCATACACGGTCCGCACCATGAAGCCCAGAAGTCAACTAAAACAAAATCGGTTCTACCAACCAGACTCGACAAAGCCAATGATTCTCCTGACAAGGTTGGCAGATTAATATCAGAAAACTGATTACCAACTGCAGTTTTCTTCTCAATGGCAATATCCGACATAATTTCCTGAATCCGTTCCACTTTTTTAGTTTCATCATTCATCAGTGCAATAATTGCTTCTTTCTCATCAATATTCATTTGATAAAATGAATTCACTAAAACATGAGTACCAACTATTGTATTTACATGGTCAGTCGCAAATTTCTTATCAATGGCTACTTCTTCTTTAGTTAGCGTTTCCTCTTCTTTAGCCAAAGCCAGTTCTTGCTCGGGAGTTTTTACCGAATTGCCTTTAGACTTATAGAATGCTTCAGCTTTCATATTGAATACGTTTTTATCATTCTGATACGTTTGAAGCAAATCATTTTGAGCCGTCCCGGCAAACGTCATAAAACCAGTAGAGTCAACAGCAACAGTTAACCTTCCATTTTCCAGCACAAAAGCCTGACGAATTTTATTATCGGCGGGATAAGTATAGGCCAGATAAGCAATTTTAGCACTATCAGCTATTCCTTTAAAGCTGAATTTATTATTTTCCACTACCGAGCTGTCAACCACAATCCATTCGAGATTAATTCTCTCTTTTATATACACTTTGCTACCATTTAATCCTTTTTCTGAAACTACTCCTTCAATTGAGAATTCTTTGGCTCCACATGAACAGAACGCAAGTACAGTTAATGCATAAAATAAAACTTTATTCATAAATAATTGTTGTTTTTGTAATTTGAATTTTGGGTGTTGAGTCTAACACCTTACCTTTGTGCAAAGATGCAAACTTTTCATACTACATACAAGCCCAAAACGTATTTTTATACATTTTTCAATTAATGGATACCCTACCCTCTTCCACCTACATTTCAAATACACTAATTGACTGGTACGAACAAAACAAACGCGAATTACCATGGCGTAACATTACCGATCCGTATAAAATATGGATTTCGGAAATTATTCTCCAACAAACACGTGTAAACCAAGGACTAGGCTACTATCTCCGATTTATTGAACGGTTTCCAACTATTAAAGATTTGGCTTCCGCAGAAGAAGACGAAGTACTTAAATACTGGCAAGGGCTGGGCTATTACTCCAGAGCCAGAAACCTACATAAAGCAGCAAAACAGATTACCACTCTTTATGCAGGCACTTTCCCGAATAAACATTTAGATATCATCAAGTTGGCCGGCATTGGCGACTATACTGCTGCTGCAATTTGTTCTTTTGCCTATAACGACTATTTTGCAGTTGTAGATGGAAATGTTTACCGTGTACTTTCAAGAATTTTTGGTATTGAAACGCCAATTGACAGTACAGCAGGGAAAAAAGAATTTGCCGAATTGGCACAGAATATTTTATCAACAAAAAAGCCCGGAATACATAATCAGGCTATTATGGAATTTGGAGCTTTACAATGCACCCCTAACTCGCCCAACTGCCCGAATTGCCCATTAAGTGGCCAATGCAAAGCCTACAAATCGGATATTATTTCTATACTTCCAGTAAAAAGCAAAAAAACAAAAGTATCGAATCGTTTTTTCAATTATCTATTTATTGAACTAAACGGAAGTACTTTTTTACAAAAAAGAACTGCTAAAGATGTATGGCAAAACCTTTACGAATTTCCACTTATTGAAGTAAATGCCTTGCTTAACTCAACGGAATTATTTGAAAACGAAATTTTCAAACAACTCACCACTGGAATTAGCGAAGTGCAGATCCTAAAAACATCAAACCCGATGAAACATATACTGAGTCATCGGGTTATCTATGCGCAATTTTTTACAATTAAAATTTCAAATCTAAACGAAGCACTCAAAACTATAACAGAAACACCGATTAATCAAATAGACAAATTTGCGGTTTCACGTCTCATGGAACTATTTCTGGAAAAGCTTAGTTAAAACATTCAAATTACTTGCTAAAGAAATAACTTTGAACTAATACTTCTAAGTCGTTGTATTCTTTATATCCAAGCTCTGTTTTATATTTATTTTTAGTTCCCATAAATATTATTGTTGGCATTGCCTGAACATTAAAAAGCTTGGCAAGTTGAGGCTCTTGATCTACATCGATTCTGTAAACAATTAACTTTCCATTGTATTTATTCTGAATTGCCTGTAAGTTAGGTGCAAGCATCTTGCAAGGACGACACCAGGTTGCATGAAAATCTAATATAATAGGCAAATTCCCAACACGGTTAACGGTTTTATCTTTTTCAAAATTCCACACTTTTTGTTTGAACGTCGCTGCATCGAGATCAGCAATTGCGACATTCTTCGAATTTTGAGCCATTGAAGCCGAACTAACAATAAAGATGAATAAAAAGAGCTGAATTATTTTTTTCATTTTTCTAAGTTTTTGAATAATATTTTATTTTCTTTTATTTATTTGTTCTATTTTCGTTGCAGCCTTTTTTATTTCTTTCTGAAGCTGAGCTACATCTTTTTTCACTATCCACAAATGATAGGTTTCGGCAATTGCTTTTTTATCCCCATCGTTCAAATAGTAAATATAGGGTTTCTTGCCTGACAACGTAACCTTCAGCCGCACTCCAATATTTTGCGCAATGAATGAAGTCACACCTTTGTCTTCTTGGTTTTTAAAAGTTAGTGATTCCCAGTGAGAACCAGCATCGTTAAAGCTATGATATGCAGCATTGGAAACGGCAAGCGTATCTGTATGAGCATATACATCGTTTGCCGACACTTCAATAGAAGTATGTTCAATTTTCGCTCCACAGTAATTACTAATGAGGTAAAGATCGGCATTTTCGTCAACATAGGCTTTCAAATAAACTCTAGTCGAATTGCTTTCGGTCAACTGGGTTTTATAAATATAGCTTCCAAACTGCTGATATTTTTCATTTTTCTCCAACCTAAAATTTTGTTGAACTGAATCAGCCTCTTGTTGTTTCAGAGGTAAAATACTATCGCAATAAGCTAAGGTTCGGGCACTTTCCCTGCGAACAATTGTATCGGCAAGTGCAGCAGCAATTTTGCGCCGACTGACCAGCCTTGGATATAGCGAATGGATGCTATCTATTTCTATCTTAGCGGCATTCAATGCATTTTCTGCAATCAACTGCTCTATATGCTTCAAGCGTTTATCGGCATCCTTTTCTTGGGCTTCTCGCTTATTACATGAGCTAAAAATCAAGACTAAAACAAGAACTGCCGGAATAAGTTTTTTCATATACATAATTTTAATCATTGATTAAATTAAATGGGTTAGTTATCAATTGCACACTAAAAAAGAGAGTGAAAGTAACTCTTTTAATCTGCTGGCAAATTTAATAATTATTTTCCGGAAGTAGGAATTCACAGCAACAATTAAGACCGGCTCTATTGTTAAAACTATTTACAACAATAATAATACCACTTCATTTTTACCTATTGAAGCAGTAAGGACAAAAAGAATGATCGGATTGGATTTTCAAGTTAATTTGTGGCTATTTTGACTATTTTGACTATCTTTGCTACAAAATTCCGCTAAAAATAACCCGATGCGAAAAACGTTAATTCAGTTTTTGTTTGCTCTTATGTTAGCTTTCGAGTTAACATCTTGTATCACAACACGACAAACGAATTACCTGCAAACTCCAACAAAAGCCAGTGCTACATTTAAAGATAGTGCGTCGTACGAAGAATACAGGCTCAAAGAGGGTGACAGGCTTTACATACAAGTTTATTCTACCGATTCCAAAACAAATGCTTTATTTAATGGAAGCACGGGTGCGGGCATGCAAACAATGGCAGGTTCGAGCGAAAATATGGATTTATACACTTACGTAGTGCAACCAAATGGCAGTATTGATTTTCCAATTGTTGGAGAAATTGCATTGAAATACAAAACAATACGAGAGTCAAAAAGAATCATTCAAGAAGCAATCAAACCACTTTTAAAGATCAACTCCATCGAGATTCAACTTGTAGGCAGATACTTTAGCATTATTGGTTCTGGTAAATCTGGTAAATTTGCATTTCCAAGAGAGAAAGTAAATATCTTACAGGCTCTGGCAATGGCAGGAGATCTTGGTTACTACACGGATAGGAGCAAAATTAAAATTCTTCGTAAAACAAAAAACGGAACGTCAATTAAGTCATTTGACGTGAGAAATGTAGATATCATAAATTCCGAATTTTATTATCTGGAGCCAGATGACATTATCTTCCTTCAGCCTATGAATTCTCAATTCTTTGGGGTTTCCACTGTTTGGGCAGCTATCTCAACATTAATAACAAGTTACTCATTTGGAGTATTAATATACAGAGCTGTAGGGAACTAAACAATTTATGTTGGAGATAATACGTTTATAATTCGGATTATTACCGCAAATAAAAATTTATGAAAAATAAAAGCAGAATATTAATCTTGACTTTGATTCTATTTACACTTTCATCGTGTTATAATTATAAAAGTCTGCGATTATTACAAGATAATTCGTCTTTACCTAAATATGAAAAATCGGAATATACTGATTATCGAATTCGCGTAAACGATGAAATAATTTATCGACTTATCACTTCAGATGAGACAATATCCGGACTTATCGGAGGGTCAACAGGAGGAGGAATACAAAATCAAATTATACACAGAGTTTTTCCTGACGGTACAATTGATTTGCCGTTTATTGACAGCATTCATGTTGAAGGACTAACAATAAAAGAGGCGACAAAAGTGGTTGAAAATCGTTTCAAGCAAATTATTCCGGATGCCGTTATCAAGTTAAGTCTTGGAAATAAAACATTTACAATTTTTGGTGATGCTGGTTCAGGGATATTTCCTATTTATAAAGAAAAGCTGACTATATTTCAGGCTTTGGCCATGTCAGGTGATTTTAATGATGCAAGTGACAGAAAACATGTCCGAATCATTCGTGAAAATGAACAGGGTAAAACCATTATTTTGAATTTCGATATTCGCCCCAAAAGTATTATCGAGTCAAAGTATTATTATATTTACCCAAATGATATTATCTACGTACGACGTGAATTCTCTTCGTTCTACAAAGTAAATAGTTACTCATCTTTATTGGGTATTATTACTTTCTCTTTCACTTTATTGTACAGCGTATTATCATTCACAAAATAACAATTTACTGAAATTCTAACATAAATTTCACCTAACAAACTCATTGATATGGAACAAAAGTTTTACGATAAACAAATAATGGAAGATGAAGAATCCGGTTTCGACATTATGGAATGGGCCTCTTACTTTTTACATCATTGGTATTTGTTTGTAATTGGGATAATTGTATCACTGGGTTTGGCCTATTTCCAGAATAGATCTTTTATGAAGATTTACCAAACCGGTGGAACTGTAATGATTGAAGAAAACAGATCGTTAGGTAATAGTTCACAAGCTTTAATGCAAGGTTTTGGAATTGAGTCCGGGTATAAAAATGTGAAGAATCAGATTATCATGTTAGGCTCATATGACCTTGTGTGCAAGGTGGTTGATAGCATTCCGTTTTTAAATGTAGATTATATTTCAAAAGGGAGTTTTAAAACCAGAAATCTATATAGAACTTCACCAATCGTCATTCAATCGGACTATGTAGCTCCCGAAGCCTATGGGTTAATGTTTAAAATTAATCTCAAGTCAAATGGAACTTATGTTATTACTATTGAAGACAATAAACTATATAGTAATTTTAAAGTGACCGGTAGATATGGCGTGCCCGTTCAACATAATTTATTCTTTATCACGGTAAACAATGCAAACAAATACCTGGGCAACAGCGAAATGTATTTCCAATTCAGAACCAGAGAATCATTGGTAGGTGATTTCACCAGTCGTCTGAGTTTCGATTTTGTCAGTGAAGGTTCCTCAGTACTTCAGGTAAAGCTAGTTAGCGAAACTCCAGAAAGAGATATTGATTTTATCAACAGGCTTTGTGAAACTTTTTTGAACGAAAATCTTGATAGAAAAAATGATGCTGCCAATAAAACAATTAAGTTTATAAACGAACAACTTGGCACAGTAGCTAAAAATCTATCGGTTTCGCAAGGCGAAATGACCAACTTTAGGCAGGAAAATAAGATTGTAAATGTAGATAGCCATGCCGGAGATTTATTAGGCAAAGTAAGTAAGTTCGACACTCAAAAATCAGAACTAAAACTTCATGAAACCTATCTTGACTATTTAGCTAAATACCTAAAAACAAATATGGAAGATGGTGCTGTAATTACACCATCCAGTCTAGGACTTAATGAACCAATGTTGATGTCGGCTGTTCAGCGAATTAATGATTTATATGCTCAACGTGCTGAAGTGACTGAGAAAAACATGTATTATGATAAATACACCAGGCAAATTGAGAATGCCAAATTAACTGTATTAGAGGCAATAAAAATTATGCATGCCTCACTTGACATTGAAAAAAATGATTATAACAAAAGACTTGCAGAAGTAAACCAAGAAATTAATGAACTTCCAAAGAAAGAACTAGAAATGGTTTCCATTGAACGAAAATATAAAATGGATGACAACTATTATACCTTCTTTTTACAAAAACGAGCAGAGTCAGAAATTCTAAAAGCATCGAATACGCCAGACAATAATATTTTGGATAAAGCCAGAGTAATTGGAGTTACTAACGGCGATAAACAATCAAAAACGACCTTAATGTTTTTGATGTTTGGACTGTTAATTCCAACTATTATTGTTGTTTTAATAGAGTTTCTTAATTCAACGGTACATTCGTCACGCGATGTTGAGAAAAACTCTACGTTCCCATTGATTGGAGGTATTCGCCACACAAAAAGTACTGATCCTTTATTGGTTTCAAAAAATCCTCGCTCAGCCTTTACTGAGATGTTCCGTGTTATTCGTACGCGTATTGAATTTATTGCGAAGCGTAAAACAAACATTATGGTACTTAACACTTCGACAGAATCGGGTGATGGAAAAACCTATTTTTCCATAAACCTTGCTGCAGTATATTCAATGGCGAGCAAAAAGACGATTCTTGTTGATATGGATATACGTAAACCAAGTGTAAATCAACGTTTCAACATAATACAACCAAATGGAGTAACAAACTACCTTATAGGTCAATGTACATTGGATGAAATAATTTTACATCTTCCAAAAGTGGATTTTGACATTTTACCGGCCGGATCAATTCCACCAAATCCCGGAGAGCTCATCAGATCGGACAAACTGGTTGAAATGTTTGACGAATTACGTAAGCGCTACGACTATATTATAGTAGATTCAAGCCCAATTGGTATGGTAACAGATGCTTATTCGTTAGCTCATTTATCTGATGTCAACCTGTTTATTGTACGAAACAACAAGACTAACAAGGCATTCTACAAAAAATTGAATGTTCAACTGAAATTGGACAACATCCCGAACATGTATACCGTGTTGAACGACGTAGTTGACGACGGTAGCAGATATTCGAAATACAAACTATATAAATATGCATACTTATTTGGATATAGTTATGGATATACAACCAAACGTAAAAAAGGAGATGCAGAGAAATACTTCCATTATTACGAAGATGATTCTGAAATCTAAACCAATTTATTTAACCCAAGAAACTAATCAAAACATAAATGAAAAAAGTTGCTCTTATTACAGGAATTACCGGACAAGATGGTGCCTATTTAGCTGAATTATTATTAAAAAAAGGTTACATTGTTCATGGTTTAAAACGCCGTTCGTCCTTGTTTAATACCGACAGAATTGATCACTTATATCAAGATCCGCACGTTGATGACAGAAATCTGATTTTACATTATGGTGATATGACTGATTCTATGAATCTTACCCGTATTATTCAGGAAACTCAACCGGATGAGATCTATAATCTGGCAGCTATGAGTCATGTAAAAGTAAGTTTTGACACCCCTGAATATACTGCTAATGCTGACGGAATTGGAACTTTACGTATTCTTGAGGCCGTTAGGTTATTGAATATGACAAAAAAAACACGTATTTATCAGGCATCAACATCTGAATTGTACGGTTTGGTTCAGGAAGTTCCACAAAAAGAAACGACTCCATTCTACCCACGATCGCCTTATGCTGTAGCAAAAATGTACGCTTACTGGATTACGGTAAATTACCGCGAAGCATACGGAATTCATGCCAGCAACGGTATTTTATTTAATCATGAATCGCCATTACGTGGTGAAACATTCGTAACCCGTAAAATCACCCGTGCTGCAGCCCGCATTGCCATGGGAATGCAAAATAAATTATTCCTCGGAAACTTGTCGTCGAAGCGCGACTGGGGACATGCAAAAGACTATGTTCGGGCTATGTATTTAATCCTTCAACAGGACGAGCCTAGCGATTATGTAATTGCCACCGGGATTACTACTGAAGTTCGTGAATTTGTGCGCATGGCATTTGCTGAAATAGGTATAAACATTGCATTTAAAGGTGAAGGTATTGACGAAAAAGGATATATTGATAGTATTGATGACTTGATATTTACCACACAAGTTGGTGCTGAATTTTTAGAACAAATAAGTTCAATAAAAGACCCAATTGTTGAGGTGGATGCTAATTATTTCCGACCAACTGAAGTAGAGTTATTAATTGGAGATGCCACAAAATCGAGAACCCGACTTAACTGGATTCCTGAATATGATTTAAAAGCATTGGTAGAAGACATGATGCGTTCAGACGTAAAACTCATGAAAAAAGAAACCTATTTAAAAGAAGGTGGATTCAGAGTATTGAATTATTTTGAATAATCGCAAAATGGACAAAAATTCAAAAATATACATTGCCGGTCACAACGGAATGGTTGGATCGGCGATTAAACGAAATTTGGAAGCAAAAGGCTATACGAACTTCGTAACACGCTCGTCGAAAGAACTAAATTTACTGAATGAACAGGCAGTAACTGACTTTTTTGCCAGCGAAAAACCTGAATATGTAATACTTGCCGCTGCCAAAGTTGGAGGAATTGTTGCAAACAATACTTACAGAGCTCAATTTATCTACGAAAATCTCATGATTCAGAATCATGTGATTCATCAGAGTTACGTTAATGGAGTAAAGAAGTTGTTGTTTCTGGGGTCATCTTGTATTTATCCCAGAATGGCGGAGCAACCAATTCGTGAAGATTCCTTACTTACAGGCACTCTTGAAGATACAAACGAACCGTATGCCATTGCAAAAATTGCCGGTATAAAAATGTGTGAAGCTTATCATGCTCAATATGGTTGCAATTTCATCTCTATTATGCCAACCAATTTGTATGGTCAGAATGACAATTATGATTTAGAAAAATCGCACGTGCTGCCGGCTTTAATCCGCAAAATGTATTTGGGGAAATGCCTAATGGAAAATGATTGGAATAGGTTACGCATAGATTTGGACAAGCGACCAATTGAAGGAGTAAATGGTTCGTACAGCGATGATGTAATACTAAAAGTACTCAACAAATACGGAATTTCTGTCCAAAACGGTGAAGTTTCTATCACTCTTTGGGGCTCTGGATCACCAATGCGTGAGTTTCTTCATGTTGACGACATGGCGGACTCAAGCGTATATCTATTATTGAATTATGATGCTCCTGACACTTTACCATCACACGTAAATGCCGGTTGTGGAGTAGATTTAACCATTAAGGATCTTTCCGAGATTGTACGAAAAGCTGTAGACTACAGTGGAAAAATAATTTGGGACAGCTCTAAACCCGATGGAACCCCACGTAAACTTCTTGATGTATCCAAGCTTAACGGACTGGGCTGGAAACCAGCAATTTCATTGGAAGAAGGTATTAAACGTGTAGTTGCTAACTATATAAATTAAATTTTCAGTAAGATTGATTACTAAGCTAACATTTAAAGAGCTGTTCATAATTAGTTGAACAGCTCTTTTTTATCATCATTAAAATTAACAAATAAATTTGTTTCATTCTAAATTAAGATAGTGGTAATAAGTTCTTTTACTTTTCCTATGTAGTCATAAATAGTTTGTTTATTTTTGACCAAAATTTAAAACCTCATCAATAATTGTTTATCATGTCAAAAGAAGAAAAGAAAAATGTTGCATTTTGGTCGGTAATTGCAGCGCTGTTTATTACCGGTTTTAAACTGATAATAGGTCTACTAACAGGTAGTTTAGGTATTTTATCAGAAGCCTTGCATTCTGCACTAGACATGGTTGCTGCCATTATTACATTTTTTTCTGTCAGAGTTTCGGACAAGCCAGCCGACAAAGACCATAACTATGGGCACGGAAAAGTGGAAAATTTATCGGCTCTTATTGAAACTATACTCCTACTCGTTACCTGCGTTTGGATTATATACGAAGCTGTTCATCGACTTTTATCAGGCAACACACACATTGAGGTGAGTTACTGGAGTTATGTTGTGGTTTTAAGCTCAATAATAATTGATTTCACCCGCTCTCGGGCTTTGTCTCGTGTAGCTAAAAAGCATAACAGTCAAGCACTTGAAGCTGATGCATTACATTTTTCAACTGATATTTGGAGTTCATCGGTAGTATTATTCGGTTTGTTGGCCTATCAATTTTTGGGTTGGTATGCCGCCGATTCAATTGCTGCCCTATTAGTAGCTTTAATTGTTCTTTATGTATCCTATCAACTCGGTCGGAAAGCCATTGACGTGCTACTTGACAAGGCACCCGTAAATACAACAAAAATTGTAAATAATATTTTAGATACCTATCCCGAAGTAAAAAAACATCATGGACTAAAAGCACGTACTGCAGGTGCCGACACCTTTATTAAATTTAACGTTCATTTTGATCCGGATTTAAGCTTGCGAGAAGTTCACGAAGTTTGCGATAAGATTGAAGCGGAAATTCGAGCGCATATTGAGCGCAGTGAAGTATACATCCATGCAGAACCTGAAGACACCTGCCATACAGAAAATGAGGAACAACAAGAAAATTTTTAATCAATATTCGTACTTAAAATAAATACCCATTAAATTACACTTATAAATTTTGCCCTTTCACTGAAATTACTTTATTTTTTAGTTATTCAACTTTATATTTGCTCCCAGTTTATTTCAAATTTGAGTAAACCTAATATTAAACAAAACTTATAAAGTCATGAAAACAAAAAGTATTTATTTGGTAATGCTTCTAATAAGTATTATATCATGGAGTTGTTCTACAACTGACTTGGGTCAGGGCAGTTTAAAAACGTCTCTTAACAGCAGTGCATTGGCACTAAATACAGCCATGAATAAAATATCTTCGACAAACGGATATCAGGTATTGGCTATATCCTCAGCAAGCTCTAATACGGCAAGTTATGTAAAACAATCTGTTGCAGCGTCGTATGATTCAACTTACAACAGCATTTTATTGTCCTACATTGCAGGTATTTATGACTACAAAGCTAGCGACAAGAGAGGTCCTCAATCGGCATTGCGCATTTTCACGAAGACAGGTACAAGCGACTTGATGGTAATACGTCTCCCTGAATCAAAAGTAAAAAATCCGAATGCACTGCTACGTTATTCACCCTCCGACACTGTGCTGGTAAATGATTATGTAATTTCACTTTCCAAATATCAGGACTATTTTAAAAATGCATATACCTGGAATTATGAAATGGCCTCTAACATTAACATTAAAAATGTAGACGCTGGTTCATTAGCTATTCAGTCTTCTAGTTCAATAGCAAATGGTTATAAATATGCATCTGAGTTTGTTTTCACAAATGGATACAAAGCCAGTTGCACATATGCTTCAGGCGATACTGCAGTAGCTACTTATGCTATTAACGATGGATCAAAAGTACTTTATTCCGAAAAATACACTGCAATAAGAGGTAGTAAAACAAGTAAACATCAGGAACAAAAATACTCACTTACGATTGGTAATGTAGAAATCGTTAGGGGAATGGGAAAAGTAGGATTGGATAGCGCAAAAGTATATGTTGGTGGTGTATTGCAAACTAGCGCCAAAATAGAAATTGTAGATATCGATGCTTCAACGGCAGATGGCACTGATAACTCAGTAATCAACCACAAACGTGAGTTGAAAATTACATTTGACGATGGCACCAGCTCAACTATCTCAGAATTATTAGGAACTTCTGTTACAACAATTCGCACACTGTTTGCTTCACTTCGTCAATCAAGCTTTGCTGTGAGCATTGTAGACTGGATTGCTTGGGATATTTATACCAACAAGTAATATTTTTTTGCTTGATTACATTTTAATTGTAAATACTCACTATATTTGCCTTAAAGTGTAGATGATCTCACAAAACAGATTTCAAATCAAAAAACAGGGGAAGCACATCACTTCCCCTATTTTCTTAAAAAATCATGAAATACGTACAAACCAAAGCAGTAAACATTAAGTATCTTGAATCCATTATCTATTTGGTAATCTGGTTAGCAATATTTTCGGTACCTTTCTTTCAGCACCGGAATGCAAACACTGTTGACTGGAAAAATGTTGGTTTTGAGTGGATCAGATTATCATCATTTTGTATCATCTTTCTTCTAAATGTTTATGTTTTAGTTCCCAAGATATTATTTAAAAAGAAATATCTGCTTTATATTGGATTAACCGTATTAACGTTATTGTGTATTGTTGGATTAAGTATTTCAATGCAGCTCTACCTCACTCCACCTGAACCCATATCTATGCCAAAAATGGAACTTGGTCCCGGTATGCCACCTATGGAATTAGGATCTAAAATGCCCGCACCTCTGGGTTACAGAGCGCCAACTCCTGTTGAGCCGAAATCAATTTTTATGATTATTATCGACAGCCTGATTATAGCATTTTTGGTTGTTGCAGCCGGTACTACCATCAAACTTTTATCGCAGTGGCTGAACGAGGAAAACAGGCGAAAAGACATTGAAAAAGAGCAACTTAAAACAGAACTGGCTTTACTCCGCCATCAAGTAAGTCCACATTTTTTCATGAATACGCTAAATAATATTCATGCATTAATTGATATAAATACAGACACGGCCAAAGATGCTGTTATTAGACTTTCAACGCTCATGCGCTACTTGCTTTACGATACCGCTCAAGGGCAAACCAGCCTTAGAAAAGAAATGGAATTCATCGAAAGCTATATCACTTTAATGCAGTTGCGTTTTTCAAAAAAAGTAAAAATTTCATTTGAAATCCCCCAAAATATCCCTGACATTCAAATACCTCCAATGCTTTTCATTTCGTTTATAGAAAACGCATTTAAACATGGGGTCAGTTATCAAGCCGAATCATTTGTGATATTTAAACTGGAAATGGCGGATAATCAAATCAATTGCTTCATAAAAAATAGCAAACACAATAATAAAGAAAAATTTGATAAAAGTTATTCTGGCATTGGCTTGACCAATATCAGAAAAAGTCTGGAGTTACTTTTTCAAAACAATTATACTCTTGACATACAAGATAATGAAAAAGAATTTGAAGTTCAACTAACAATCCCTGTTTATGACAATAAAATGTATAGCCATTGACGATGAACCACTAGCTTTGGAGCAAATTAGTTCATACATAAAAAAAACTCCTTTTTTGGAGTGTATAGCACTGTGTCAAAGTGCCTATGAAGCGATGGAATATCTGACAAATAATGAAATTGATTTAATGTTTGTGGATATTAATATGCCTGATATTAACGGAATGGACTTTGTAAAATCGTTAAATCAGGCTCCTCAGGTTATTTTCACTACTGCTTACAGCGAATATGCTATCGAAGGTTTTCAGGTGGATGCACTTGATTATATTCTAAAACCGATAAGTTATGCCGGATTTCTAAAAGCTGCAAATAAGGCAAAAACATGGTTTGAGATGAACCAAAAACAACCGGAAACAATTCAAGCCACTCAAGACTGCTTGTTTGTGAAATCTGAATACAAATTGGTTCGTATCATGCTTGCAGATATCAAATACATTGAAAGCGCCAATGAATATATACAGATTCATTTAGTCAATGAAGCACCTGTTTCAACATTGATACGTTTGAAAGTAATTGAAGAACAGTTGCCAAAAGAACGGTTTATGCGTGTTCACAGGTCTTTCATCGTAAATCTTGACCGTGTAAAAGTAATTGACCGCAACCGGATTGTATTCGACAACAAAGTTCATATCCCCATAGGTGACCAATACAAAGAAACATTTCAGGCGTTCATAGATAGAGCGTTTCTAGTATAATTTCATTCTACTTTTTTATTCCACTGTTCCCGTTAATTATCCAAATAAATGCTAAGCACACAGCATTTGTTTAGATAATTAAGGGGATTTTTTTATTCATTACTATCAACAACAAGGCTTGACTTGGCAAAAGAGCCATTATACTTATTGATAGTTCAATTTTATTGATTTTAGTTGTTCAATTTTAACGATACATATAAATTTGCCACATTATAACACAGTAAATATCAATAAAATGAAAAACGTATCACTAATAATTATCGCACTGGTTTATTCCGTAATGGTATTTGGTCAACAAGTTTCTAAAACAGTAAATGTTACAAATGCCGGTACACTAAACTCATTAATTACTGTTAACGAAGCATTAACAATTACGAATCTAACAATAACAGGAAATATTGATGCTAGGGACTTTGCTTATATGCGTGATTATATGAAAGTTTTATCTGTATTGGTAATGACATCTGCAAAAATAAAAACCTATAACGGAATAAGTGGCACTTACGCAGGATTATCATTAGTGTATCAAGCAAATGAAATTCCGATGTATTCGTTTTACAATGCCAATACCTCTACTTACAACAGCAGTATAACTTCGGTTACCCTCCCCACTACAACAACATCTATTGGTTATCTTGCATTTTATTATTGCTGGAATATAAGCGGAACATTTGCTATCCCTGCATCAGTTAAATCAATTGGAGATTATGCACTATATGGCTGTACAAAAATTTCAGAATATTCGGTTGAAGCTGGAAACAGCAGATATGCATCAAATAATGGGGTCTTACAAAGTAAAAATCTGGACTCCATTTTCATCTGTCCAACAGCCAAAACAGGAGCATATACTATTCCACAGACCGTTACATGGATTGGACCATCGGCGTTCGAAGGTTGTTCGCAGCTTACAGGGAATCTGATCCTACCATCTTCATTATTAACAATTAGCAACTATGCTTTTTATTACTGCTCTGGATTTACGGGTGATCTTACAATACCATCAACAGTTACAAGTATAGGCACAAATGCCTTTTATGCCTGTTCTGGGCTAAATGGGACTGTATCAATACCAAAAACAGTGAACTCAATTGGTACAAATGCCTTTTTATTATGCGATAATATAAAGTCATATGCTGTTGAAGGTACAAATACAAAATATGCTTCAATTGATGGAATTTTATATAGCAAAATTATCGATACATTGCTAATATGTCCGGGTGCTAAAAGCGGAAGTATCACAATTCCATCAACAGTGAAAGCTATCAAAAATTATGCTTTTTACAATTGTAGCACAATAACAGGGGTAATAAATATCTCATCTCAAATTAACATTATTGGAGACTATGCATTTATGGGATGTAAACAAATTTCGTCGTTTAATGTCGATGCACTCAATCATAACTATTCATCGGCCGATGATGTTCTCTTCACAAAGAATAAAAGCCGATTATTAGCTTGTCCGGCAGCAAAATCAGGTTCATATTCAGTGCCACCAACTGTTATTACCATAGACCCAAGTGCTTTTTGTTACTGCTCAAACCTTACCGGTGAACTATCAATTCCAGCAACTGTAAATACCATAGGTGATTATGCATTTTATGGTTGTAGTCAGATAACAGGATTTAATGTTGATGGTTCTAACAAAATATTTTCATCCCAAAATGGATTGTTATTTAACAAAGCAAAAGATTCATTGTATATTTGTCCTCTCAGTAAAACAGGGAGTTATGAAATTCCAACATCGGTTAGCTACATTGGTTATTCGGCATTTGATGGTTGTAATTTACTGACAGACATTACGATACCCTCATCCGTAAAAATGGTAGATAAATATGCATTTGAATATTGTACCGGTTTAACTAAAGTTCATATTTCAAAAAATGTAAGTACAATTGGAAGTGCTGCTTTTTATAATTGCACAAACTTACAAAAAGTTGAAATTGAACGTACTACACCACCAGTCATTGATTATTATACATTTGACCTCGTTAACAAGTCAACATGCACATTAGTTGTACCAGTAAATTCTGCTTTGCTCTATTCAAACGCAAACTACTGGAAAAGCTTTATCTTAATAACCGAAAGCACTTTTCAGGACACTAAAACAAAAGAACTGAGTATTGACAATATAAAAATTTTCAGCCAAAAGCAGAATATCTATATCGATGGGTTATCTGTGGGTGAAAAAATTGATATATTTACAATGAACGGGAAACATGTGTACCAGACAATATCTGACGGAAACATGTTTTGCTACTCAAATGCAAAAGACAAGCTATATTTAATCAGAATTTCGGGGAAAAATTATAAAGTAATAAGGTGATTCCAATCTAACACTTTTTATATTTTGATATAGAATTGGATTACAAATGCCATAAACATCAACAAGTAGGAATAGGAATAGTCACAATAATCATTTTATAAAAAAAATACATATTCCCCTTCGACTAAAATAGGCATCACCATACGGTGAAAACGCATAACTAACTTACATAAAACACATTAATATACAATACTAAATAAATGAGATAAAACTATAAGAAATAAAAAATACTAAATTAAACTGCTTTTCACTGAAATAGAACAACCATTCACTGAAATTAGTAGACAGACTAACATTTAAATAGTATTTTTGAGTTAGAATAAAAACTAAAATTAAATAACCATTATGAGAGTACGGAAAAACATTGCGACCAGTGAGGAAGGGTTCCTATTTAACCCTACAACAGGTGATTCATTCTCAACGAACTCTATTGGTGCCGAAATTATCTTATTACTTAAGAAAGATAAAAGTACCCAAGAAGTTGTAGATATAATTTGTGATAAATACGATGTAGATAAATCGCTGTTCGAAAGAGATATGGATGAATTTTCCCTTCAATTAAAAGAATTTAGTATTCTTGAATAATAGGGTTATTACTTAAATTTTAAAAATATGTTAACAAGAACTGAAACCAAGAATAAATATGGTAGAAAATTAGTAATAGCCGTCACCGGACTTAACGCTATTGACAGTCCTGGGCCAGGTGTATCCGTTATTAGAGCTATTCGTGAATGCCCCGATTTTGAATGTCGTATTATCGGACTTTCTTACGAATCCCTCGAACCGGGTCTTTATATGCACGATTTGGTTGACAAAACATATCAGATTCCATATCCTATGGGCGGTACAGATAGTTTGATGAGTAGGTTAAACTACATACATGAAATTGAAAATCTGGATATTATCATACCAAATTTTGATGCTGAATTATTCAATTTCATCAAATTACGCGACAAATTAAAGTTAATGGGCATTTCTACATTTTTGCCAGATTTAGACCAGTTTGAAGCGCGTGATAAAATAAAACTGTTCAATTTTGGTAAAGAACATGATTTTTTTGTTCCTGAAGACAAGATTATCTATGACATGAGAGATCTTCGAAAAATTGAAGAAAACTTTGATTATCCAATAGTTGTAAAAGGAAAATTTTACGATGCAATAATTGCTCACTCCATGGAACAGGCCGAAAAGGCATTTCAGAAGATCCAGGCCAAATGGGGATTGCCAATTATTGTTCAGGAATTTATCAAAGGAACAGAAATAAACATTGCAGCACTTGGTGACGGTAAGGGCACTGCTATAAGTATTATTCCTATGCGCAAACTCTATATTACTGACAAAGGAAAAGCATGGGCCGGGGTAACACTAGATGATGATGCATTAATTGATTTAGCACGTAAATTTATACACGTAACAAAATGGAGAGGTGGATGCGAGCTTGAAGTTATGTTAACAACTGATGGTAAACCTTATATAATGGAAGTAAACCCGCGCTTTCCGGCCTGGATATACTTAACGGCTGCTGCAGGACAAAATCAACCGGCAAGTTTAGTAAAAATGGCTCTTGGTGAAGAGGTTGAACCATTCACAGAATATGAAGTTGGAAAAATTTTCATACGCTACGCTTGGGATTTAATTACCGACATTCGGGAATTTCAGAAAATTTCGGGAACCGGAGAACTGTAGAAGGAACCCCTAACCCCTAAAGGGGACTTAAACCAAGTTTCTAATTTAAAGATAAATAGAACAATACAAATATCTCTTATTCCCCTTTAGGGGCTAGGGGTAATACAAAAATAAAATAATCAACACAAACCTAGTTCCCTGCAATTTATCCCAATATTAATCGGGAGGGATTAGGGGTCATTATAAAATTGTATATCATGGAAAAACAACGGTATGAGAGACCTATTATTCAGAAAATGAATACTGGACTTATGAATAAATTTGGAACCAAAACTGAAAACGAAACTGTATCGCATATCGAAAGTGTATCGGTAAACGGATTATTGAAAGAATATGGTTCACCTCTATTTGTTATCTCCGAGAAACAAATCAGACGAAACGTACAAAATGCAAAGCGTATTTTCAAGACACGTTACCCAAAAGTGCAGTTTGCATGGTCGTACAAAACCAATTACATGAATGCAGTTTGTCGTATTTTTCATCAGGAAGGTTCGTGGGCCGAAGTGGTTTCGGGTTTCGAATATGAAAAAGCGTTGGGGAATGGTGTCCCTGGAAATAAAATTATCTTTAATGGCCCCGATAAATCGGATGAAGATTTAATAAAAGCGGCAAAAAACAATTCGTTAATTCATATTGATCATTACGACGAACTATATTCGTTAATCAGACTGAGTGAAGAACATAAACTAAAACCCCGAGTTGCCATTCGTGTGAATATGGATACTGGCGTTTATCCTAAATGGGATCGGTTTGGATTTAATTTTGAAAATGGTCAGGCTTGGAACGCACTTACCCGCATTCTCAATTCCGAGAATCTTGAATTGGTTGGTATACATTGCCACATAGGAACATTCATGCTTTCGACCAATGCTTATGCTATTGCCGCCCGAAACCTGTGCGAACTTGCTTGGGCTGCTAAGGAGAGATTTAATAAAATAGTTCAATATATTGACCTTGGTGGAGGATTTCCTTCGACCAACACGCTAAAAGGAGCTTATTTACCAGGTACTGATACAGTTCCATCCATCGATCAGTTTGCAGATGCAATTACGGATGTTATAATTGGCTATGGTTTCAATCAGGAAGAACTTCCAACACTTATTCTCGAAACAGGTAGAGCTTTAATTGACGATGCAGGTTACTTACTGGGAACAGTCTTAGCTTCGAAACGTTTATCAGATGGTCGACGTGCAACAATCGTAGATTTTGGAATTAACTCCTTATTTACTTCGTTATGGTACGAACACAAAATAAGTCCGGCTCAACAACTTGGCAGCCAAACTGAGGAAATGGTGCTTTACGGTCCTCTTTGCATGAATATCGATATAATACGCGAAAGCATTACTATGCCTTTGCTTGAAAAAGGAAATCAACTGGTAGTGCACAAAGTTGGTGCTTATAATATGACTCAATGGATGCAGTTTATTACTACCCGACCAAATATAGTTTTAATTGATAATGATATTGTTACGCACATTATCCGTAAGGCAGAAACGCTTGAATATATACAAGAAGTTGAGCAAATACCAGAACATCTATTATAGTATTTTTTGTATCATTAAAATTTGAAGGCAATGAACTCTTCCTCTAAATTTTAATGATACAATATGAATTTTCACCCACAAAAGATTTAGAAATGTCGTTTAAAGAAATAAAAACTGACTTCAAGGAAACCATTTTCCCGGGTATTTTAAACAGTTATTCTATCATTTTCTTTTTGAATAACCGTTTTTTGGCACTTACAATAATGTTGGTTACATTTTTTAATTTTTATGCAGGACTTAGTGGACTATTTGCAGTACTGCTAACTTTGCTTCTTGGAAATGGCATGCATCTGGATAAAACCACGATACGGAGTGGTTTTTATAGTTTCAACGCTCTATTAACGGGGATTGGCATGGGAACATTCTTTGATCCGGGGGTTGTATTCTTTAGTTTATTGACCTTAGCTTCAATACTAACCTTATTCCTATCTGTTAGCATTGGCGGATGGCTATCTACATACAAACTACCGGCACTAAGTATTCCATTTGTTATTACTTTTTGGTTTATACTTTTACCATCAGCTCATTTCGAAAATCTGGGTTTAACTCAGCGCAATATCTATTGGATAAATGAAATGTATGCCATGGGAGGCAATTCATTATTAAGCTTTTTTCAAACTATCGAATCGTTGCCAGTCAATAAGTTAGTCGATATTTATTTGCGCTCCATGAGTTCTATTTTTTTCCAGAACAACCTTTTTGCCGGATTATTAATAACAATAGCATTACTGATAAGTTCCAGGATATTATTTTCATTATCAGTCATCGGATTTCTATCAGCTTACCTATTTGCGCAATTCACGGGTTCCGAAGCTGCAAGTATTAGCTATTATAATATTGGTGCAAATTATATGATGGTGGCTTTTGCCATTGGTGGATTCTTTATTATTCCGTCAAAACAGTCTTATTTATGGACAGTTTTGCTAATTCCACTGACATCGTTGGTATTAATTTTCTTTTATAAATTACTGGGGTTTATACAATTGCCTGTTTTTTCTTTACCATTTTCATTTACTGTTATAATATTCGTATATTTTCTCCAGTTCCGAACCAAAGCTAGTGGGCTTATTATAACACCTTTACAAACATATTCGCCTGAAACAAATCTATACACCTATCAAAATAATAAAGATCGGTTATCTAGATTCCTGTATTTCCCAATTCACTTCCCATTCTGGGGTGAGTGGACAATGACACAGGGTCACAATGGAGAATATACACATATTGGTGACTGGGGAAAAGCTTTTGATTTTATGATAGTTGACAGTTACTCAAAAACATACAAAACAACAGGATTAACCTGCGAAGACTATTACTGCTACAATAAGCCTATATTATCGCCAGCCGATGGAATCGTTGAAGAAGTGATTGATAATATTGAAGATAATAAGATTGGGAGTGTCAATACCGTTAACAATTGGGGTAATAGCGTTGTTATACGACATGCTCCGGGTTTATATTCTCAAGTTTCGCATTTAAAAAAAGGCTCTGCAAAAATAAAGAAAGGCGATTCGGTAAAGCGAGGCGATGTTTTGGCATTTTGTGGAAACTCTGGTCGTTCACCTGAACCACATTTACATTTCCAAATGCAGACAAATCCAATGTTAGGTTCAAAAACACTCAATTATCCATTTGCCTATTATTTCAAAAGAATGAATAGTAAAAATGAATTATGCCAGTTTACAAAACCAAGTGAAAATGACAAAGTATTTGCTGCCACTGTAAATACATTCATGTTTAATGCATTTAATATAGTACCAAATTCCAGCATGAGTTTTAGTTATACAGACGAAAAAGGACAAGCTAAAATTGAACAATGGGACGCTTACACCGATGCTTATAATTATAAATATCTATATTGTAAAGAAACCGATTCAGTGGCATATTATGTAAATGATGGCTTTATGTTTTATTTCACAGCATTTTACGGAAATGAAAAATCGTTACTTTACTATTTCTATTTGGCAGCATTTAAAGTGTTTTTGGGAAATGACGAAGAAAATGAAATAATTGACACAATACCCCTTAACATATTGCACAAAAATAAAATTGAAATATGGCTTCAGGATTTTGTAGCACCATTTTTCAATTTTATTAATGTAAAATTTAATTTAAAAACGGTTAGTTCAGACAATGCACTTGACACCGGATTTCTACTTCTTAATTCGTCGGTAAACCTAAAAGTATTCGGAAAATCGAAGAATATTTGCAATAGTACTGTTACCGTAAACGAATGGGGAATTAATGAAATCAATTTCACATCAGGAAACGTAGAGATACGTGCAACAGCTATAAAATCATAATTATCAATTGTTACATTCCAAATTCAAATAAAATTCATTAATATGCGTAAATTGTTATTTTTTGCATTTCTCACAATTTCTGCAACAATCTTTGCTCAGGAAGTTAAATACGACTTGAGAGTAGATAGTGTAACTTATCAGTATTACCTGAAAGGTGACTGGAACCAGCTAATTGACAGCGGAAAAAAAGCATTGAGAGATAATATTGATTTTAAATTTCTCCGTCAACGCATTGCTTATGCTTATTTCATGAAAGGCAACTACTTTGCATCTCAACAGCAGTATGAGAAAGCATTATTATATGATGATCAGGATATTTACACAAAAACATACTTGTATTATTGTGGATTATATACCGGAAATAAAACATACACCAGATACAGAGAAGGATTATTACCTGATAGTTTAAAAACAAAATTAGGTATAAAACCAGTCAAATTGATAAGCAGTTTGGATTGTGAATATAATTATAAATCAAACAACAGTATTATACATGGAAATCCAAGTTACTTACGAGGTGGCATAGAATCTCAACTAGGATACCGGGTAAATCTCTATCAGGCAGTTTCCAATTATACACAAAATAACGATTCGTCAAGTATTAAACAAAATGAATACTTTGCCTCGTTCAATTGGGCAATGAGTCCGCATTTAGCATTAAGTTTCGGATACCATTTTTTGAATTCAAAGATAACTAGCTATTCATCGCACAATAATTATTTAGCTGGACCACATAATACATCGTTAAAAGTAAAAGTCACAGATACATTGTCGTATAGTTTACCCGGATATATGTTTAATACAAAACTTACGTACACATTAAATCGTTTTGACTTTGGGCTAAGCGGTTCGATATTTTCGTATGACAGTACAATCACGAAACAATATGGAGCTCATATCGGCGTTGTTTTACCGGGAGAGATGAACGTTTACCTGAAAAGTTCCTTGTACGGTATTTTTGCGTCAAAGAATTCAAAAAAAATAATTTTTTCCCAATCAGCAGGCGCACTCATATTTAAGAAACTATGGGCAGAAGGAGAATTAACTTTGGGCAACCTAAATAATTTCTCGGATAATAACGGAATGTACATCTACAATTCGCTTGACCCAACAACCTTCCGAACGGGACTAAGTTTATTTTGGAACGTTCTTCCAAAACTAACACTATTCGGCAATTATACATACGATCAAAAACTCATTGAAATAAATAAAACCAATTATAATCAACATTCAATTTCAAGTGGAATAATATGGAAACTTTAAAAAAAATCTCGTTAATTGTAATTCTTGGATTAATGGCAACATTTGCCCAGGCACAAAGTCAAACAGCAATGCAAGCTGCTTTTTCCAAAAGCTACGAATCGGAACAAGCGGGAAAATACACAACTGCAATAAATGACTTGAAACCTGTATATAAAGCAGATAGTTACTTTGTGAATATCCGCATGGGATGGCTTTATTACCTAGCCAAACAATATGCAGAGTCTATCAAATACTACAACATGGCCATTGCACTGAAGCCCTATGCTATTGAAGCTCGATTTGGTTGTGTGAAACCATTGAGCGCCATCGAAAGTTGGGAAAACGTAAAGACTCAATACATTCAAATACTAAAAATTGACCCACAAAACACCTTGGCAAATTATTGGTTGGGAGTTATTTACTACAACAGAAAAAGCTACGCAGCTGCCGAGAAACTGTTTGAGAAAGTAGTGAACCTCTATCCGCTCGATTACGAGTCCATTATTATGCTTGCATGGACAAAACTGAATCTCGGCAAGTCGCCCGATGCTAAAGTGCTATTCTACCAAGCGTTGGTTATACGTCCGAACGATAGCTCGGCTTTATCTGGCATCAAGCAACTCAAATAACGGAACTTCATGCCCATAAAACGCAACCAAATCATATATTTTATCACTGTCATGCTAACCATGGCGCTGGGGCTTCTTTCCAGAAAATTCAGCGGCTATTTGCCAGAAGTGATAAATACCTATTTGGGCGATGCTTTGTGGGCATTAATGATTTACCAGTTTGTCGCCATTATATTTCACAAACAAAAAATACTGCAAATAGCACTTATTGCAATCATATTCTGCTATTTGATTGAAATCTCGCAGCTTTACCATGCGCCTTGGATTGACGCCATCCGAAACACCCGCTTAGGTGGCCTAGTGCTGGGGTTTGGTTTTCAGTGGACGGACATATTGGCCTACAGCATAGGCGTGGCATGTGGTGCGGTGTGTGAGAAAGTGGTGTATAAAAACTAAAATTATCTTGACTTTTTATAATATCTTTCCTACGATGCTTTTGTTATCTTGAAATAAATATTACTTATTATCAACATCTTTCATAATTTGATCAATCTGGACTTTGAAATTTGAATTAATCAGTAATTTATCAAATACATCCATTGTGTATTCTACACATTCATTTTGCAGATTAAACTCTCTTTCTTTATTGTAGCATAATATAAATAGTTCAACAGGTTCTTTTAATTCTGAGTCATACCTAAAAGTTTTCCTATCGTATATTACATGTTGAATTTCTATACATTCTTTATGATACTCATTCACAACTTTAAACAAGTAGAAATACAAACTATGTAATCGGTCTTCATCAATATAATTCACATATTCATTTATAATCGGTCTTAACTCATTAAAGCAAGTTGCATTAAAAGAGAAGAATCCTGTTGAAAAAGCACTCCTTATATTTTTATCTATATTGTTTACATATAAGTTCAAAATAAAGTGACACTTATGCCTATATTCAATCTGCTCATAATACTTACATGCTTCTAATATGGTTTCTGAAATACATGTAGGATTCTCTTTATGCAAAGTCAATAATAAATCTTTACTCACATCATATCCATAAAACCAACCATACAACAAATATCTTGATAGATATTTAGCTGATTGTTCTAATTTTATAGTATTCTGAATAAATGGAATTAACTGCTCAAAAAATCGATAAAACAAAAAGTTTAGTAACGTTGCTGCAACATGATAAATTTCTGGAGTTGAATCTTCTGAGTATTTCAAAAACAATTCCAGTAACTGTTCATCAGTAAATCGCGAATCTTGTTTCAATTCGGACAATACGACAAGTTTTAACTGAATTGATAACTTGTTAGATATATCCAAAAGGTATTGGTATATATCCTCACAATAATCATCCAAATAAGATAAACCTACTATTAGAGTTAAAGCCTCTGCATTCGGTGTCCCATATCCTTGCGTAAAAAGTTCATCCTCTTTTATTTCCTTATTACCTGCGTAATAATGAACTTCTCTTTTTTTAAATGGAGAAAGTGCAATTCCCTTCCAGAACTCAATCAACCTAATATCGAGAAACGAGTTGTCTATAAAATTTTCGCCAAACCGAATAAATGAATAAATATATGATCGTTGAATATCTTCTTTGTAAACACCTTGTTCTAAGAGAATTTGATATAGATTTCTTATTTTTTCAATTGAGAATTTACCTACGCAAAGCCCTTCTAATCCTTTTATTTTGTATCTAAGATGAATCTTTGGATCATTTATTATTTCCTCTACAAATAAATGATAATGTTCTACACGTTCACTTACAACTTCTTTAAAAGCATTTCCATGTTCGTCTAAACTTATGTATGGACGGTTATGATAATGTTTATCTTCATTAAACTCAATAAAAGAATTGTACCAATTTCTAAGAGTGAATTTCTTGTAGTTTTCTTTTGATACGATACCTCCACATGCATGAGACATTCCAACCCTACGATTGGGAAATTGATTTTTTGAGTCCCAATCAGGATATCTTCTATTTAACTCATTAAGTCTCTTCGATAAATCTTTATTTTTTATCACTTCATTTGCCGGAATAGAGTTTATTATTTGCCATTGAGTATATCCAATATATAAATATAATGGATATTTAAATGCTATCTTATGTCGACTTGCATCAGGATATTTATCTTTTGGATGATTGAAGTTCAATACAAAACTGTTTATACAGTTTTGATCTTCATTGCTATACAGAGAATATGTAGTTGATAACAATTTACGATACCAATATTCTAAATCTCTATCATAAAAACAATCTTCAATAAACCGTTTGTCTGTCAACGTTTTCAATATGACTTCTTTAAATAAAGAGCTATTATCTGAAAGGAATCTTAAGGCAATAATTCTACAAATCAATAATTCTGAAGATAGATAATATTTTAATTCCTCCTTCGAGAGTTCTAAATTATCCTTCGCAATTAGATTAAGAGCATTTACAATCCACTCAATAAGTTTATGATGATCATAAGATTCAGGATCATAGTCCATAAAAGCTGAATCAATTTTCAAAACTTTAAAATTCCAAGGAGAGTCAAAAGTGGACTCTTTAGCTAATGAAAGAAAAACCTCTTTAAATAATGGATACGACTTTATAGGATGTTTTTTATAAAGTTCTTCACATACCTGAAAGAACTCTCTTTCATCGCTATCATGACCTAATTCTGTATTTCTTCTACATTCCCATTTTGGGAATATGTTGGTTTGAAACAGCTCTGAAAGGTTAGTTATAACAAAATCTGGAGCTGTCTCTAAAGCTTTGGTGAATATGTGATATCTGTCTCTATCTGATTGGATAAATGACTTGTTTAATTCATTATAGATATTCTGAATCTTTATATCAGAGAAGTTTATGCAACGATATAGCATCCAACGGATATGGATATTTTTGAAGTTATCGTTATTTGTACATACGAATATATTATATGCATTATCAAAATCGAAGTCACTAGCAAAAACAACAAATCGCCCAACAGCTTCTTTCAAAAGTTCATTTTCATGATTCAATGATTGTATTAAGAAATTCTTACTATTCTCTTTGATCAAATGAAACCATCCTTCTGAAGGGAAGCAATTATAAAATGTAATAGCAAGACCAACTCTCTGATCAGTCAATTTCTTAAGTATATATAGCTCTTGATTAGTTGGCTTATCTTCAAATGCCAACATTTCAATAATCAGCAGTTTTAGGTGATATCTTATTTTGTCTGAAAACAAAATCTGGTCTAATTGATAGCTGTAAGTTTTTTGATCAACCGATCTCAAATAAATTATTATTTGCTTTACCAACGATCTGATAAACAAACCTTGGTGTTGAGATAATAAGAACTTATAAATATCTCCTCCTTCAGTTTCTACAAAGAATCTTGAAAATGTATAGTCATAGAATGACTGATGAAAAAATTGAATTGACTCGGACTTTTTCGATTCAACAATTAATGATTCGGACTTTAAATACTCTATTTCTTTATGATATTCTTCAAAATAAATAGTTGATACAGATAGATTTCCTTGGTTTTTGTAAATGCGTTGAGCCAACTTATACAGTAAATCTTTAAGAGACTTGTAATTTATCAAATCAGTTTTTAGTTCTGCGTCTTTGATTTTTATAGTCCATAACTCCCGATATAAATCACTACTGGTTTTAATTTCATTTAAAAAAATGCTATTACTATAAATACGGCAAAAAAGATCAAGGTGTAAAGGAGTTTTCAACAATTCAACCAAAGCTTTAGGAAAATGATCTAAGTTAAATCTTGAAAGTTGGTATAAAACTACTCCGACTTCAGTTTCAGTCAAAAGATCAAGTTTTACTATTTTCTTTTTTGAATACTGCTTTAATTCTGCATCTCGATTCAAATCAAAAGTCCTACAAGAAATAATGATTCTAATTCTTGGATTTTGTGATAGTCTATTTATGATAGATATGTAAGTATTGATTAAAGTCCTATTAGTAGATAATGATTGAGATAGTGCATCAATTTGATCGACTAACATTACAATCAAAGAGTTTGTAGAGAGAAGTTTTTTTATTACGATATCAAAATCGACATCAGCACCAAAGATATAGTTACCAAGATTACTAGAGTTTAAACTGACTTTATCTGCTTTTAGACCTAGACTGATAATATCCTTTCCTTTTAATTTCTCAAATAAATCACGAAGGATTATTGTTTTCCCGGTACCTGCATTTCCCACTAAAACACAAATATTGGATTCTTTCTTATTTAAAGGTGTAACTGTCCATTCATACAGTTCAGCGGTTTCTTTACGATTGATATGCGATTGAGGGAGATTTGAGAAAGTATTATTGATTAAGGACAATTCGCATGATGCAGAACTGAGTTTCTCTATTAACTCGGAATCGCTCATTGTATAAATCGGTGATAACTTGTCAATTCCAATAAATTCTTTCAGCCAATACTTTCCAAAGAATTCAAATACTAAATGAGAATAATTCTTTAATATGCTTGACAGTTGAATTTCATCCCATTTTATTAGTTCTATTCCAACCGAAGCCAACTCAATTTTGTATTGATTAAAAATATCTTGAAGTTTTGTTGAGTTTAATTCACATGCAGTGCAAATGGTAAATGTTTTTGATTTGGGAAAGAATGCTCCTTTCTTGAATTCCCCTATAATATCATGTAAATCTTTTGTTTTAATTTCTTTATATTTCTTACATTGATAAGTATCAAATTTCCCATCATCGTCAATTATGAATATATCAATACCTTCTTGTGAAGAACCTTGCTTACCATATCTTTCACAATCATTTACAGAGGATATCTCTTGAGCTAATTTCATACATAATTGTTCGAAATTTTCCCACGTGAGTTTTTCAAAAGGTAATAATTGTAATTTTGTAGTTACGGGTGGATCAATATTATTGGGATTATCTATCATTGTAATACTTCTATTCATTTTATAATACTTTAAGCACGGATTCAAGATTTCTCCCACAAACATACACATTCTCTTTCACAATTGCAATTTTTCACAACATTATTTTCACAGATAACTAAGTCCGTGGCATTTTAGTATCAGGAGGTTAGAGGGTAAATAAATTGACCCATCACACCCCTGAGGTTTCGTGCCAATGTTATCAAAAAAAATAGTGGGAATGCAACTTAGAGCCGCATTCCCACTGGTGAAATGAATTAATTGTTTTCCGGTTAATTATTCTCAGGTGGTAGGTGTTGCCGATTTAGTTTTATCGGGAACGCTTACCGAATTGTTGGCGGTTTTTGCCACCTCGGTTAGTTCGGCATAGAGTGCCGCCCAACCGTCTATCGACTTCATGGCAGTAACCAACGCAAGGTAATTGCGCAGGCTTTCGGCCAATTCGTTACGAAGTGCTGATGCCGAACTTTGCAGATGCAGCGTGGCATTGGCTTCGGTTTGCTGGAAATACAAATCCTTGAAATCGGTGTGCCGGGTTTTAAGCGCAGCATACAGTTCCGTTAAATTTAATTTCGCCAGCTTGGCTTTATTTTCATCCTTATCGTATTCAGAAATAAGCTTGTCCATCTTCTCGTTTTCGGAAGCATAGTCCAGCTTTTCGATGTTGCCACCTAACTGATCGATAATGCTTAGCAAATCGATGGCTTCCTGACGGAACGGATAACCCGATACCTTTGCAAACCCTTTCAGAATGGATCTGATCCCCCGAAACGGTTCGTCGCGGTAAAGGTCACCTTCCTCGACAGTAGTGCCCATTCCACTGAATGCTCTTTTTCCGAACACAGCGAAATAGTTGGTGTAAGTTTCTTCTAATTTTTGTAACAAAACATGATTGCTAACCACCGTGTACGCAGGTTTATGCGAAATACTAATGGTAGAGTTAGCCAACGAGCCCAGTGAGCTTACCGGGAGTCGTGATAATTTTACATTCATTTTACTTTGATTTTTTCAGTTGTAAACTATAGAAAACAATTAATTCATTCGCGTTTAAGATAATAGTATGCAGTGCTGCGCATTGTTCCCCGAAACTGCGGAAACCATCTGTACGCCTCCGGAGAGTTCCCCGAAAGTGCGGGAAGTCTCTGTACCCCTACAGGAGGGTTGCTTCCTTTTCGGGAAACCGTATGTACCTCTACGGATGGTTTCCACGGTTTAGTGGAAACCTACTGTAGGGTTGCATAGAATACAGGTCGAACGACAGCAAATTGTCTTGTCCTAAATTAGCTTGACAGATTTATAACTAATTTCTACTTGTGTGTTGCATATAAAATATCATTCCTATTTAAACAAACTTCGTTCATTTCAATTCCTGGATTTATACTCTATAATAGA
>Ga0302215_10000422_pt1 | contig 31019 bp, 22 predicted proteins | sample II_Fen_N3_1_FD_194580 | JGI IMG/M metagenome (GOLD analysis project Ga0302215, IMG submission 194580) | Peat permafrost microbial communities from Stordalen Mire near Abisko, Sweden - II_Fen_N3_1 | ecosystem: Environmental > Terrestrial > Soil > Wetlands > Permafrost | place: Sweden: Abisko... | reverse complement strand
GTTGGATAATAATACGTATCCTGTTTTTGAACAATGGACGATAGACCTTTTTCTGAAATGGTGTGCCCAGGATCCTGTAAGCCAAAAGGAAATTGACCGCAATAACGCCGTTTACAAAATTCAGGGCAACCGCAATCCGTATATCGATTATCCGTTGATGGCCGAATACGTGTGGGGAAAATTAATGTCCGTTCCGTTCACGCCCGATGGAAATGTGAATTATCCGTATCTGATTACTCCCGCCAATGGAGCAATTGTTGATTTTGGAAAATTACAATATCAACTAGCCGCTGGTTCGACGGTTAACCTAAAAGCACAGAATCTGACAGGCGATCTTTCGCTGGCAATAAGCGGAACAAATGCAGGTGATTTCGAGGTAGGTAGTTCTACCATTACAAAAGCCGATGCAGAAGCCGGAATGTCAGTAGTTGTTAATTATTGGGCACAAACCGTAGGTATTAAAACCGCACAATTGACTATCACGGGTGGAGGAATTACACCGGTAACGCTAGCTTTAAAAGCAATTTGTTCCAACGACTTTTCAGCACTACCGGCTACCAATATAACTTCTGGTGGTTTCACCGCCAACTGGACTATATCAGTAGGTGCTACCGGTTATACGCTGAATGTTTTTTCGCTTCAGAGCAGCGGCACTACCCAGGCAAAAACATTATTGTCGGAAGATTTTCTGAGTGGATTGCCTACGGGCTGGACTTCCACCGGTTATTTCGATAATACACTGACAAGCAACATGCGTCTGGCTTCGGGAAGCAACCCGGGCAAGATTAGCCTTCCTGCTCTTAATTTATCCACTTCGGGAACTGTGCTTACCGTCAAAGCCAGGCAATACAACACCGATGCGGGAGCGCAACTTACAGCCACCATCGATAACCAGCCAATGGCCGTATGGGTCACATCAACTACCAATCAGGATTTTACGGTGAATATTCCCGCTGCTACGGCCACCTCAGTTATTGCCTTGTCAGCTGCTACTGGAAGCCGTGTGTATGTAGACCTGGTAAAAGTGGAAACGCAGGGTTCGGTTCAAACACCGGTATCGGCAACGGGTTATCCCAAATCGGTAGGCAATGTGATGACCTATAACGTATCTTCCCTGCAGGCCGATTCTACTTATTACTTCACCGTTCAACCCGAAGGAAATTCGGCTGCCGTATCGGGTCAGATATTGGTGCGCACCGGCCTGGCAAGCGGATTAAATGACAATCAGAATTCTGTAATTTGCTGGAGTGTAATGTCGGATGGTATGCTGATTCGCAATCTCCAGCCAAACAGTCAACTGACGGTTTACAATTGCACCGGGGAACGCACCGAAACGATTCGTTCAACTACTTCGGAAGCAAAACTCCGCTTGCGTTCGAAAGGAATTTATATTATTCAGGTGCGCGAAAACCAAAAAACAAGTTGTTTTAAAGTGATTTATTAAAGAACTATTTAATGAATAACAAAAGTCTGTTTTCCTGTTTTTTTCTTCTGCTTGCAACCGGCATATATGGAACCATACCTACCGGCTATTATACTACGGCCGAAGGTAAGAAGGCAGCCGTGTTGAAAACTGAACTTCATAATATCATTTGCCGGGATACTACACACTATCTCGACTACGGTTCGGGGGCCGGTAAAACCTGGGAAGGGTTTTATTATACCGACCGCGATCCGGCCACTAATGCTGTGCTTGATATGTATTCAGCTAATGTGCGTTATTTCCCGAATCCGAATCCTGATTTCGCGGCATTCGGTTCAACCATTGAGATTGAACATTGTGTGCCCAAAAGTTGGTGGGGCTGCGACATTACACATCCCGATTGTCCGGCAAAGGATTTAAACCATTTGTTTCCGGCCGACGGTCCTACCAACATGTCCAAAAACGATAATCCGCTCGGCGTGGTAAGTGGAACGCCCACTACCGACAACGGGGTGAGTAAAATCGGACCGGCCGTGTACGATGGATATGTGGGAAATGTGTTTGAACCTGCCGATCAATACAAAGGCGATTTTGCCCGGGCTTATTTTTATATGGCCACGGCTTACGAACATTATGCTTCAAAATGGGATACGTCCAAACCCGAAAACATGATGCAAAACAACCGGTATCCGGTGCTGAAACCATGGGCCATCGCGTTACTGCTCCAATGGCACAGGCAGGACCCCGTGAGCGCGAAAGAAGTTGCACGCAACGATGTGGTGTATGGCATTCAGAAAAACCGCAATCCATTTATCGATTACCCGAAACTGGTGGAATATATCTGGGGCGACCGCACCACTATTCCGTTCCGTCAGGATGGAGTTGTTCTTTTTCCATATCTGAGTTGGCCAAACGATAACGACACCATCAACATGGGAAACACATATTATCAACAACCCAAAGACACAGTTATAAATCTGAAAGCAATGAATCTGACCGGCAATCTGACACTTTCGCTCGGCGGAACTAATGCATCCAATTTTTCGTTGAATAAAACCACGATTACCAAAGCCGAAGCCGAAGCCGGAACCACTTTTCAGATTCATTTTCTGGCATCCACCTTAGGAAATTCCTCGGCCATTCTGACTATTTCCGGTGGTGGTATTGCATCTCTGAATATTAAGTTGAAAACTTCCACAACCGACGAATTTGCCGCTTTGCCGGCATTGAACACAAGCAACAGCGGATTTGTGGCCGACTGGACGCCATCATCGGGAGCCACCGGATATGATTTAAATGTGTATACCATCGAAAATACAGGTACTTCTTTCAATACGCTTGTGGAAGAAGATTTCCTGCTGGCTTTACCAAACAACTGGGGAAAAGATGGATATACAATCAATACATCCGAAACTGAAAAATTAGGATCCGGAACTGATTATGGCAAACTGATTCTTCCGACATTGAATCTATCCACTGCACCCTCTACGCTCACAGTTCGGGCCAAACAATACGGCAGCGACAACGGGGCACCGCTTATGGCTTCGCTGGACAATCAGGTCATTGCCACCTGGGCAACTACGGTGGGCAATCAGGATTTTACGGTGAATATGCCCGTATCAACGGCTACCTCAAGCGTTGCTGTTTATACCGTTGCCGGAAAACGGGTGTATGTCGACTATGTAAAAGTGGTATCGAATGTGCCGGTCTATTCGGCGGTTTCGCTTTCGGGTTATCCAAAACCGGTGGACAATGTGTTGACGTATGCGGTTACCGGGCTGCAAAATTCCAAAACCTACTACTACACCGTTACACCAGAGGGAAACGGAGGTTCAGCTTCGAATCAGGTAATGGTACGCACGGGGATGGTTAGCGGAACGTCTGCAAATCAATTAAGCGATGTAAACTGGTCGGTTACTAATTCTGGAATCATTCTGAAAAATATCCCTGCAGGTTGCAAATTAAGTTTATATGATACCATGGGACGGATGCTTCAAAGCTATTATCCCGGTGCTTCCGAAACCGTACTGCCCATTCACGGCAAAGGCATTTACCTCCTTCAACTAAAGGCAAACAACTTGGAAAAAATCATTAAGATAATTGGGTTTATTCAATAAATCGTCATTATTTTTGCATTTGACGGCATCATAACATCTCTTCTTTCCTAAAACACCCACCTCACCATCAACCTTACATCCGTTTTCCGGTTGCCCTGAACGAATTGGCAACCACTACAGCAATATTGCTAAAGAAATTTTTTTCTAGATCCCTGTGAAAGTTATAACCCATTTTTAAAAACAAACAGATATTTGTTCTTGTTTTTATGTTTATTTAACTACTGCCTTTGTTTTTAAGTAAATTTATTCTTTTACATTTGCAGTGTTTATTTATATGTTTTTGTTATCTATTAATACTAATAATTTAAATTTATTCTTATGAAAAAATCTCTTTTTCTTTTATCCTTAATGATTATTTGCTTAAATGTATTAAATGCACAACTTAAAGTAGCTAGTACAGGTAATGTCGGAATTCAATTAGCTAGTGGTACCAATCCATTGTCTGTTTTATCCATTGGTGGGGTCGGATCGTCACTAAATAAAGTGGACATCACGAGTAATTATGGTTATACTACAGCTTTAAATGTTTTTCAACCAAACACAATGGCCGGAACAACAAATTATGGTATCCTTAGCACTATTAGTGGTGGCTATTATACCTATATTGGAGTAAAAGGACAAGTTACGTTAACAGGTGATCCAATTTATGTTGGAAAATCGTATGGAGTATTAGGTGTTGGTGGTAATCTCTCTTATGGCTATAATTATGGAGTATATGGTACTACAAATGGAAATCATTATGGAGCTGGTATCGTTGGAACAACGTATGGAAATTTGGATGTATTTATTCTGGGTAATTATGCAGGATATTTCAGCGGGGATGTTTATGCTACAGGTACTATTACAGGATTTCCCTGCCAGAATTCAGACATTCGGTACAAAAAAAATATTGTAGAACTCAACACAAAGAAGTCTCTGGATAATATTCTTCAAATGGTACCGATAGAATATAACTTAAAGCAGATATACCACGAAACAAAAAACGATAGTACTATAACAAAGAAGGGTTTATATGACGAAAACTCACAGGTATTCCAAAAGAAACATTATGGCTTGATAGCCCAAGATTTGCAAAAACTTTATCCCGATTTAGTTTATCAAAATGACAGTGGATATTTAAGTGTAAATTACACAGGCTTAATCCCAATACTTATCGAATCAATCAAAGAACTAAAGAGTGAAATCAATATACTCTCTGCTTCGAATTCTGGTCCTAAAAAAATAGGAGCTGCAAATGTATCTGTTGATGAACCTCAATCGACTGCAACTCTTTTCCAAAATAGCCCCAATCCTTTTTCCAAATCCACTCAGATAAAATATTATTTACCGTCGACAGTACAAAACGCTATGTTATGTATTTATGACCTGCAAGGTAAACAATTGAAACAAATTACCATTACCGAGCGTGGCAACAGTTCTCAAATTATCTCCGGTTCTGAATTTGCTGCCGGCATTTATTTATATGGTCTTATGGCCGATGGAAATGAAGTGGATGTGAAGAGAATGATTTTGACAAATTAATTCAGGAGACTATGAAAACAAAATTATTACTAATCGCAATTATTCTGTCGCTTTCTTCCCCAGCATTGCTTAAAGCCCAAACAGCTTACGAATGGGATTACGTAAATACTTTACAAAACGAATGGCTGCAAAAGATATGCACACAAGGATTGGACACCGTGTATGTGGTAGGAAAAAACGGCCTGATAGCCCAATCTACTGACCGTGCGCTGACATGGAACAAACAATATCCCGTTACCAGTCAATTAAACGATATTATTTTCTGCAACCATACTACTGGCTTTGCTGTCGGGAACAATGGCATAATACTTAAAACAACGGATGCCGGAATTAACTGGACTGCACAGATTAGTGGTACAACTTATAATTTAAATGCCATTGCTGCAACCGGATTGGACAATATATGGGCAGTGGGAGATAGTGGAATAATACTACATTCTTTAAACTTTGGAAATAGCTGGGAAAAAATAGATATAACAAACAGAAAGATATCATTAAACGATATTGATTTCAAAAATAATAACGGATTTATTGTCGGTGATACTACTGTAGTTCTAAAAACGATTAACAAAGGAGACTCATGGACAGACAATTCATTAACATCAACAGAATCGTTTTTTTCTCTAAGTATGACTGAAAACAAAGCGTTCGTTCTTGTTGGAGATAAACTGAACTCTAATTATAATAATTTATCGACCATATTAATAACAAACAAAACAGGAAATTTTGAGATCAATAATTTCTTACCCCGAAGTCACGGATTAATTTCACTAAATGATTCTTTGTTTCTTATGTCTGCATATATGGTTCCAACAGGAGCACCTCCTGCATCAAAATCTATTACTTTACAGAATAACACAAATTCTTATTCTGGGTTACATATATATTCATTTTATATCAATGAGGGATACAGTATACAATCATCATTTTTCACCCCAAGCTTTAGTTCTTCTTATAATCAACATACTGGTTTTCCTCAATCATTCTGTTTTGCAAACGATAGTATCGGTTATTTCATCAGTGGTCAAATGCTATTGAAAACCCCATCTTTACTAGGAGTAGGGATTAATGATTGTAGATACAATCCTCGTATTAAAATTACCCAAGCAGAAAATGAGTTGATAATAAACTCAACAGATAAGGATATATTGATGCTTGAAATTCTTGATATAAATGGTAAAATATACAAGACTATTGCCAACGCAAATAGCAATAATAAGACTGTCGTAAATATCTCTGCTACAACACATGGTTCATATATTATACGCATTTTATTTTCTGATAAAAGTTTTTATAATTATAAATGGGTTAGACAATGAAGAAACTTATATATATCATAATTTTCGTGGCAATACCAACATTAAGTATTGCTCAGATAAGCGATAAACTCACTATAGCAAAACAGGACATTCGAACAGAGAAAGTAAATGGATATGATAAAATTTATTGGAAGTCAGATATTCAAACCCAAGAAGTTGGAAGCCCTGAATTGCCTTTTTATAGCATGTCGTATGTATTACCTGTAAATGCACAGATAATAGGCGTCACATTCACAACTAAAGCAAAGCAAAAGCATGAACAGAAATTTAATATTCTGCCTGTTCAGCAGCCTGTTCTAGCAGACATCTCAACTGATTCTGTTTTTACACAATCAAATTCTCCAATCTATCAATCAAATTCTCCATATCCTAATAAGTTGTATGAAATTGAATCAGATGGCTTTTATATGGGTTATCACTTGGTTACTTTACGGCTTTACCCATTTGAGTATCTCCCCTTAACGCAAACACTGAATTATTATAGCCAATTGGAATTTACAATAAACTACACATCTGATATTAATAACAATAAAATCTATCCTCAGACACAGAGTTTATATAGGGCTGAACAATGTAAAGAACGAATTAAACATTTAGTTAAAAACACAGACGACGTAGATCGCTTTGGGGCAAATGCACAAACTATCCGGGATGGAAAAAAAATAATACAGAATTTAAAAGCTACTGTCAAAGGTTTGACTCTTCAAAAAACAAAATCATTATCCGTATTTGACGATCAAGTACCTGATTACATTATTATAACCAACAATGCACTAAAACCAAGCTTTCAGACGCTAGCTGATTGGAAAACTCAGAAAGGGGTGTTTACTATAATTAAAACTACTGAAGAAATTGCAACTAATTATCAGGGAAGTGATTTACAAGAAAAAATAAGAAATTATTTAATTGATATCTATGGGAAATATGGTGCCGGATTATATATTCTTTTGGGAGGAGATATAAATATTGTACCTTCAAGAATGGTTAGTAGCGTTGATGATAGTAGTGTATTGATACCAACAGATACTTATTATTCCGCTTATTATTCATTTTCATGGACTGTAAATGGAGGCGTACTATCACCCCCTCCAGGTTCGCTGAAAAATAATTTAAATGTCATTCTTGGAAGAGTTCCTTTAAGTAATACCCAAGAAGTAAGTACCTATATATCAAAACTTATTTTATATGAAAAAACCAATGGAGTTTCCGATTTATCTTACTATAAAAATATATTAATCTCAGACGCTTTCATGTTAAGATGCTCCGACTTAAACTATAGAAGTGATAATGGAAAATCAGGTTTAAAATCATACATTGATACATATTTACCATCAGAAATTAAAGAAAGAACATGGTGTCTTTTTGATGATTCAGATTGTAACGGAACTCTGTATAATTACGGCGGTGGAAATGCTTGTTGTTATGATAGTTATTATGGTGTCCCCTGTCCAGGTGGCTCAGGTACAAAAGGAAATGAAGAGTTTTCAAGAAATAGTTTTTTGACAGCAATGAATACTGGAGCCAATTCGGGTTATGGAAAATTTCATATTATCTACCATATGGATCATTCTAGTTCTCAAGGGATAGGAACATCCAGTAAAGATAAGGGTGAGGGTATTTCTAAAGTTGATATGGGGAGTTTATATAATGGGAATTCTTATCAAATTTTTATGTCTGGAGGCTGTCACCCTGCGAATTTTGCTGAAAACTGTGTTGCTCAATATTATTTAGCTAATTCAACGGGGGGAGGTGTTGCTTTTATCGGAAATACTGATAGTGGATACACTTTTGAATACACACAATTTCAATATTTTATTGATGCAATTTATAATACGACAGGACATCCTGATATAGGTAGATATGATATTGGAAGTGCTTTTCAAAATATATTTGAAGCTAATGGAAGCATTTATACAACTAATTGTCGCCTTCATCTTTTAGGTGACCCTGAAATGCAGGTATGGACTGCTGAGCCTACAACTCTGACTCCAACGCTTAGTTCAACAGCATTAAGTATTGGAGAACAAACGGTAAATGTAACAGTAGCAGGACTTCCAACAGGCACAAAAGGAAGAATCTGTTTTTGGAAAGGAACAGAAGTTTATGTGACGCAAGAGGATGTCACCAATGGTACTTATCCAATATCTTTTACGGCTAATACTCCGGGTAATATCCTTGTGACTGTAATGGCTCACAATTTTAAACCTTCTGAGAGTATAATTACCGTGAACTCAACTAACAACAATCCGAACTTATTGGTATCAACGGTTGATTTTGGGGATGGTATTGTACAGGGATTAGGCAATGGTAATGGCAACGGGCAAAACGACGCCGGCGAAACCATAAACCTGACACTGGGGATTAAAAATACTGGTGTGAACACAGCCAATAATGTAACGGCTACGCTGAGTTGTTCGTCCCCTTATATTACAATTACATCTTCACAGGGGAGTTTTGGAAATATAACCAGTGGCACAACAGTAACATCCAATCAGTTTAATTATACGATTGATAAAAACGCAAAGGAGGTATTATCAAACGTAAAAGCTCCCGTACAGTTTATTGTAACAATGACTGACGTGAATAATACAAGTTGGACACATAAATACAATATTGATGTATTCAATGACATGCTTGTTCAATGCAATAAAAAAATAGTTAGCACAACCGATGATGATTTAATACCTGAAGCAGGCGAAACAGTAACCATGAACATTGCCTTACAAAACTTAGGAAAAGCTCCAACAAAAGGATTAACAGCAATTTTGACAAGTACCAATGGAAATTGTACTATCAACTCTGGTGATGCTACTTATAATACCATTGCTCCGTTGGAAATTATAAATGGGAATGCTATCTTTTCATTCAATACAAACACAAGTTCATTAGATCAAATGGCGTTTAACCTACAAGTAACGAATGCTTATGGAAAAATATGGAATTTTCCATTTAATCTAGTTGATCCTCCGCAAATATCGAATATTTTGTTCACATCTGATCCATCTTACATTAACTTAACATGGAACGTTTTGACAAATATAGCAGGATATAATATATATCGGTGTAATGTGGATCAATCAAGTGATGCAGAAACTTCAACATATATCAGCCTAAATAAAACACCCGTATCATTTTCGTATTTTAATGATACAAAAGATTTACAGCCACTCACAAAATATTCATACAAAATAGTTGCCGTATCAACTACAGGTAAAGAAGGTGCTTCTACAAAAAAAATTGCTTATACATCTTTCCCATACCAACCACTATTCCCCAAAACGATAGATGGGTCGGCCGGATGGGTTGATTCACCAGTAAATGTGGCGGATGTTAACTTCGATAGTAAAAAAGAGTTGTTTTTGGGTACTAATTCAACAAATAGTGGCAGATTGATAGAGTTAGATTATCAAGGAAACGAGATGTTTAATATTGATAACAATGTAACTACATTATCCGGTTTTAGTATTTTAAGTAGCAGAGGCACTGCAATACCTGCAATAGCAGATACAAGGCGGGATGGCAACCAAAAATTGATTGAACCTACAAGAGGTTCAAATAATAATATCTACTGCTTCACTTTTGAAAATGATCCTACCAAATTATCGTATCCTAAATTAGATTGGAGCTATTCTACAACTAATACGGGTTATAGAGGGGCTGTAGTCGCAAATATTGATAATAGTGCTGATGGTTCTCTTGAGACGGTCTCATGTTCCGAAGATGGAGTTATTCGAATCTATAACAACACTGGTAATCTCATTAATACTAAAGTTAGTAGTGCTGTATATGGTGCTATTGCTATAGCCGATTTAGATGGTGATGGTGATAAAGAAATAATAAAAGGGTGTGATGATGGCGTGTATGTTTGGCATCACGATTTTTCTGATTATTCAGTTGGACATCAACCTTTGTTCTATTCTCCTTCGGATTATAGGTTAAGAAGTTCCGTAATAGTTTGTGATATTGATAACAATGGCAAAAAGGATATATTATGCTCAGCTCTCAAACAACAAGCTGATAGAAACACCCCTTCAGAAGGCAAAATTTATGCAATACGCACTGATATACCTAATTCACTTGTAGCAAATTGGGTAACTCCAACAATTTCTTACGATAATGATTGGCATAGTCAAGAAATTACTGTTGGAGATATAAATAACGACAATAAGCTCGAAGTTGTTGCTTTGGGGATTGGCATAGTTAAAATATGGAATAATGCTGGCTCCTTGTTAAAGAGTATTGATGTTCCAGGTCTTTGTCCAGGTCGAACTGCACCATCTTTAGCGGATGTTGATGGAAATGGAACTAAAGAAATCATTTTTGGTTCTGGGACTTATACAAACTCTAAAGTATATGCTTTTAAATTTGATGGAAATATTGTTACAGGATTTCCTATTACTTTAGACAAAGAAAGTACATCTGTATCTGTTGCTGATATAGATAATGATGGTAAAAATGAACTAATCATGGGAAGTTCAACTAAAATATATGCTTGGAAAACCAATGGACTCCCATCGGCTATCGAGTGGGGTAGTGAGCGCCACGACCAGTACAATACAGGTGAATACCAAACTATTTGTGACCCTACATTAATTACTTCGAATGCCACTTGGAATGCAAATCAAAGTATTTGTGGGGATTTGATTGTGAAATCGGGTACTCTAACCATTAACAGCGGTAGCAATATAACATTGGGTTCGTCCTCCATGATTATTGTTATGTCAGGAGCTTCGCTTGTAATTGATTCGGGGCATATTTTAAATGCCAATATCAGAGCTATGGCAGGAAGTAATGTTACTATCAGAAACAATGGTTCCATTACGCTTCGTTCCAATGCGGAATTTTATACCGAAAAAGGAACAATCGTTGATCTTCCGTATGGAAGTATAGATAAATAGTTTTTCTTCTGTCGGGCTTTTCAATAAGCCTGGCAGAAGTTAATTGTAAAATACAATTAATTTTTCAGTTATATAATCTTTATTTTTAATCATTAAAACAATCATTTATGGAAAATCGTATTGATGTAACTCTCGCCGAAGAGTTGAAAACCCAAGTTTTAGAAGGTGTAACAGAATTAAAAACTCAAATGCCGTTTCTGATTAAGTTGCCGGATGCCGACCGGAAGTCGTTACAATTGCTAGACGATGGCCGCAAACCATTTACTGAAAAAGCGCGTGATTATGCTACCCGTAATGCCGCCATTAATCCCGGAGATGCTTTATTGGTTTCATGTGAACATGACTTGAATCTTTTTTCAGGTTTATCTGTTATTGAAAACGAACTAAAACAATTACTTGAAATGGTACGCGACACCCGGCAATTAGCCGGAGCCGAAGCGTATGAAGTGGCACGGTTTGTATATATGAAAGCAAAAGTAGCGCTTAAAATGAAAGAACCGGGTATGCAAGCTATCGTGGACGAGTTGGGAAAACTGTATAAACAATCCACCTCTGCTCCTGCCGAAGTTACAGCCAAATAATCAGGAAAAATTTTTCTAAACCCTGAATGTTTTCAATTATCCGAAAAAAATGATCAGCCCTCGTCTCTCTATTCGGGGAGTCGGGGGCTGATTCACAGTCAAAACCTGCGTTCAAGCACTTATTTGGTGCGTCCTCGCGGCAAATCAGTGCAATATCGGGGTTATTGGGTGAGTTATTGCAGCTTTTCGGTGCAGTATCGCGGTAAATGAGTGCATCATCGGGGTAAAAAGGTGTGTAAACCCAGATGTTCAGTGCGCCAACACACATTTTTCATAAGTTATCGCACCCAACAAGTGTGTAAACGAAGAAATGAGAAGAAATAAGCTTCGTTGGCCTGTCACTATTCTTACACCTGACAGCGTCATAACAATAATTCAACAAGAAATAACTTCAAATATAAATATTATGAAAAGAGGTCTTATCATTATTCTAAATCTGCTGATAGTATTATTTGGTATTCATTCTCAAATAGTGACGTTCAAAGCCGCTTTTTCAAAACTCGATACGACCCGAATATCAACCAAAATACTATATGATCTGGTTATCCCCAAAGATTCTTTTGCAGAATTTACCGGATTAAATAACACCGCTTTCGCTAATCCAACTGATTGGGAAAACCTGTATTTCTGGCTTCAATTTGCGCACATTAAGGTATGCAATATGCCAACCTTACAAACAATTACAGATAACATAACAGCTTATTCCGATCTAAATAAAATTCCAATTGGAATCATTAACCGGAAATATAATGCTATTAAACAGAATGCTTTCGATGATAATCTGCTGGATTACTACGATGATTATTTTTGGGATGGTGGCAATCAATCCGAATCACCCTATACCGAGGGGCGGTGTTTTATGGCTTCGGCGCTAATAAATAAGGTGCAGTCTTTATCTCATACATTTATTTTGGACGAAGACTTTTTCTTCACCGAGGAGGGAGAACCAATCCAGTATTTTAGTATTGACTTTGACGATGGGAGTGGCAATGTCACTCTTTACCCCAACGACGAGTATAATGTCGCTTATTCTTCTTACGGGGAAAAAACCATTCGGGTTGAAGCCCATTCCAACTACGGGGTTTATTCCTGTAAAACAACCCTCGATGTAGAATCCCCGCCCCCTTCGCATATTCCTCCTTCAAGTGCAACCTTAAACGTGAGTGCAACTTATCAAGGACAATCCTTTTCGGGTAAATACAGAATATGGTACGGGTGCAATAATGATGACCAACTGAAAAAACCGTTGATTTTTGTCGAAGGATTCGACCCGTTAAATACAAACAAAATAGATGGGAACTTATACGATATAGCAAATCAAAATGGTCTTGTTGAACAACTTAGAAATAGGGGTTATGATGTAATTATTCTGGATTTTGCGAATGGCGGAGCGAAGATACAAGCGAATGCCATGGTGTTAAGAGCATTAATAAATACAATTAATCAGCAAAAAACTACGTCTAACGAATTGGTGATAGTAGGTGCCAGCATGGGAGGGTTGGTGGCAAGATATGCTTTAGCCTATATGGAACATATCAACGAAGACCACAAAACCCGGTTGTATGTGTCCTTCGATTCTCCTCATCAGGGAGCATATTACCCGTTACCCGCCCAACATTTATTTGACCAGTTTAATAAAACTGAAAATGGTGGTATGGTGAAATTCATTTTATGGGTGTCAGGTGTAGCACTTGAAGATAAAGTAACCTATATGGATTGTGATGCCGCCAAACAAATGGTTGTTTATCACCACTCAGCCACGGTTGTAAATAATTATAAAGCGAACCCACATCAGTTAAGGACGGATTTTATAAGCGACCTAAATTCGCTCACAACTACCGGATATCCGGAACATTGCCGGAAAATAGCTGTAGCTGAAGGAAGCGGGAATGGTACTATTCAGGATGGACACAATGTAGTCGAAGATCCATACGTTGACGTTAACACTCTTACCGATTCATATAAAATAATTCTGAAGATGACGCCGGTACCAGACGGGGAGGCGAAATGGATATTTAAAATGGATATCAGATTACGATTTTTGTCTGTATTCACACTGAGTCTTGATCCGGCATTGGAGAATATAAATATCGCCGTGGATAATACCAAGCCTTATGACAGTGCACCGGGAGGATACTATCCTATTATGCATGATTTACTTGACGGTTTAAGAAAGGGACTTGGACTCGGATTGACTAATTATCCGGGAACGGAATGCTTTATTCCCACTATGAGCGCGCTGGATATAAGAAGTTCGCAAAGCCTGACCTACAATATCCGGGATAATATAACCAACCATGAAAATGCGGCAGAGATTACCAATCATAATGTCACGCCTTTTGATGCAATTTATGTAGAGGGAGCAAACCACATACATATTAAAAATGGTGTCACTAATGGTGTCACGACTGAAATGGTAGATTGGTTGATCGGTCAGATAGACCCGGATAACTTGTACCTGCAAAATACCGTTTATTCTTCGAAACCGGTACAATATGAGGCAAAAGAAAGTATATTTGCAGGCAGTAATGTGACGGGTGGAACACAGGGCGATGTGGTTATTAAGGACAATTCGAATATTACCCTTGCAGCAGGGGAATCCATCGTATTAGGCCCCGGATTTTCGGTAGAGGCCGGTTCCACATTCCATGCTTATATTAAAGATTTTTATTGCGCTCAACCAAATCAAATGAATATGGTGAGTCCATCATGGCAAAACAATGACGCTGTTACAAATCGGAATGCTAATAACGAATTGCAGGTAGACCCACCTTCGTTTGATACAAAAATATTAAAAACAAATGAAATCAGAATATCACCCAATCCTTCACTTGGTGAATTTGAAATATCTAATAACGGAACAAGCTTGCAAGATGCCCGCATACTGATATATGATTTAATGGGAAACACGATTTGTAATGACTATACCTTCACGGGAGAAACAAAGAAAATTTCATTAAACAAACAACCTGCTGGTATATATCTCCTGAAAGTTTCAGATAAAAACGGGCAGGTAATTGTTGAAAAAATTATAAAAAGATAATCACAAAGCTATGACGACCATGAAAAAGTGCATATTAATTCTAATCTCATTGATATTTTTCGCCTGCGTACATGATAATATTGTAGAATATCATCAATTTACCCGTGATGATTTAAGTCATTTGTACTATGATAAGGACACATTAATTTTTACCGAACATGTTCAAATTCATTACAAGGATTCTGTCAAATTTTTTCTGAATGATTCGGCTATTATTGTAGCTAATGCTGAAACCGAAATAAATTCTGGTCTTAATCCGATGACATTTTTTAATATTAAAGAAGAAGACTTTTTTGGTAGTTCCTTAATAAATTTTGACAAAAAAACTGGATTCAGATTTTTCTATATCAGTATTTCAAGAACAATGGATTCCTGGAATGCTGAAAAATTTTTTCAGGTAGGCGCAGATAATGGATTTAATGCATTCGAAAAGCAATATTCTCCAATAGATACCGCAACCCTCGATACTGCATTGGTCTTAGGTAAAATCTACCAGAACGTTTATAAATTTTATCCACCGTTAGAAGGTAAATCCGATATCAGTTTGATTTACTTTGCCAAGAAGTATGGTTATATCAAAATAGTAAAAACGGATGGAACAAAGCTTGAAAGGGTTGATGTGAGGTTCTAAATCCTAATTTTTTGGTTCAAAGATTAAACTATACAACTTCTAATGTGTACCTTATTCGTTTTATAATAAAAAGGTTCAAGAATGCTGCCAGCAATATAACATCTCTTCTATCCTAAAACGCCCACTTCACCATCAACCTCACATCCGTTTTCCGGTTACCCTGAATGGTTTCATTTCCGCTGCTAAGCCATTCACGGTCGTCGGCATACACCGTTTGAGCAATTTTAAACCAGAATGAAAAGTGTGCATTTAAATCATATTGCACATTCAGATAATACCGGCTTCCCTGCCCGTAATACATGGGAATGGAAAATGCATACAGCACATCCTTTTCGTAAGAATAAAAGCGATTTTCGTAATTCAGGGCATCAAAAAACTGCATTCTGAAATCCATTTGCAATGGAATTTTCGGAAATTTATAAGTCACATCCTGTGAAGCAATCACGCCGTAAGTCCAGTCGTTTTCCGCTTCGCGAAAAAGATTTCCTTCCATCGCATTTTTAAAACTGAAATTCCCGAAAGAATACGTCAGGTTATACCGCAACGAAGCTTTTCGGTTCGTAACAAGTTCAGGCATAGTGGCAGTAGAACCGGATAAATTGGCCTGCTTTTCTTCGTATTTGAGTCGCCAGTACATGGTCATATTTCGCTGCGCTGCAAAATCGGCCTGCAACAAATAATCGGAACCCAGCGAAGGCGCATCGATGCCGTATTTGGGCCACGGAAACCGATAACTGTCGGCGTAAGCTGCGAATTTCCATTTGCGGAAAGGGCGCACTTCCGCTCCAAGATACAACCCGGTTTCATTATTAATGCGGGATGTTTCGGAAAATGCCGTGGCATAAAGTGTATCATATTCCGGCGAATAATACCGGTAGAGTGCCACCAGACTAACTCGCGATACCGGCGTAAATGTAAAACCATTTATCGTGGCCATGGAACCATTATCGGTCAGGGCTGTTTCGCCAAACAGATTCAGCTTTTGCCACCGCATGCGGTAATGAATGCCGGCTGTTGTTTGCCTTTTGCCCGAAAAATAAAAGTAATTGTAAACCGATTTGTCAGGTTGCAAAGTATTATCCAACTCAGTATGAACAGCAGTAAATCCAATCTGAAAATTGGAAACGGTCAGCGTGGCATCGCCTCCCACAATTTGCTGGTTTACCGTGTGTTTTTTAGCGATTTCGGATGGTGCGCGGTGCAAACCGGTTTTGTATATACTGGAAAAAATGCCATTCACCGTGTCACCATCAATCATTTTATTGGAATAAAAAGCAGAAACTTCCACCTTCCCAAGTTGAACGGTCGCTCCCGCCCCACGGAAAAAATTATATTCGTCCGTGGAACTGTATTTTTTTAATCCCGAATTCCGGGGCGTTACATTGAGCACATACGATGATTTTCCCATGCCAAATTCCGGATGCAACACCAAACCCAATCCAAAGTTTGCACGGAAATCTCCTAGAACAATAGTTTTGAACTTGCCAAAATCATTCAGTTGCACACTTGCCGAATAAAAATCGTAGCCTTTGTGCTGTGTTCCCCAAAATTGCTCACCGGCATCTTTCTCCGCCGTGAAACCGATTTGAACACGGTCCTTGTAATGAAACCTGTATTTGATGGAATTGTAAAGCTGATTACCCAGATAATTTCCTGAATTTACATCCGAGGCCTTCGGATCTTCCTCCGGCAAAAAACAGTAACCTTCTTTGGTTTCAAGTCCGTTATCGAGCCGGAAAAATAATTCGTTCTTGCCATAGTGCAATAAATCTTGTCCATATATTTTCTTTTGAGTCTCTGATGCCTCACCGACCCTTACAAACGGTAGCATTCGGCGAATATCGGTCATGTCCAGCCCATCAATCAACTGAAGCTCAAAAATGGTCTGAATCGGCCCGAAACGATACACATACGAAAGAATATTCTCAATCTGGTCATCCGACAAAAAAGGCATTTTATCCAATTCATCCTGCGTGGTACGATTCAAATTAACCGGATTTTCGGAAAGCGAAATCAAATCCTCGTAAAACGTATCATAATCTATTGCATCCTCGCTTTCAGCCGTGTATTGTTCAAAAATATCGGCAATCAACTGCTCGGTAGTAGACACGGCATCCTGTGCTCTTAATTTATAAGAACTTATCACCAAAATTATTATTATTCCAATAACTTTTTTCACAGAATTGAAGGTTTCAATCAGTGTTATTTGCGGGTACCAAATCTATACTTTATGGCAGCCACGGTATTGAGTCCAAGCAACGGATGCAATTCACAATTCAAATCAAAAAGGAACGAACCGGAATTGAACCCGAATCCCAGACACGGAACCAGATAATCCGAACCGTAAGCTCCCAGTTTTACGGACAGATTTTCTATCATTTGATATTCAAATCCGGTTGCAAAACGGTAATTACTACTCACTTCTTTGTCTATCTGAGTGCGCCAAACCAGTTCAGGCGAGAAAAAATACTCCGTTCCCAAACTAAAAACCGATGGAATTCGTTTAACCACATATTCAGTATTGATATTGGTTTGAAAAGGATTAAATGTGTTGAATCCCAAACTAAATGATGGAGTGAGCTTTACCGATAAACCGATTTGCGGAAGCAATGCTCCCCGATATGAATTGGATGCTGCAAAAAAGGCTGTATAATAATTAAACTGAACACCCATGGCAAATTTATCTGCGAAGTTCCTGGCCAATATCAGGCCAAAAAGCATCTCATGATAAAGCGAATAACCGGAATAAGAAAAAGAGACTCCGGCATTCACAAGATTTTTACTATATCCTGCTTGAAAACTTTTGGTTGAAAGCTCTGAAATTAAATACCGGTTTTCGAATTGAATACCAATTTCGGGTTTCTCAAGGTAGCCCAACATAGCCGGATTATTAAATGCTGTCCAATCATTTTTGTCTGAAACAGACGTTCCGGCAATTGATTTGGAAGTTGGAATAATGCTCGAAATTTGAGCTGAGAGAAGCGAAAAAAAAGGAAGAATGAATAATAAAGCAGTGATCTTCTTCATAGTATCTGAATTTTTTAATAAACAAAACCAGGAATCCAAAAAGCATCATTTCAATTTCAAATGTAAAATTATAAAAAATATTTTGAATTAACAACCAATATTTTAGATTATTTATTTTTAGATAATTGTTGGTTGTCTCTTTTTTTGTTGTTAATTTTGCGACAGGAATAAAAAGGAGGAAAATCAAATTAAAGAACCAAACTGATGAATGATAAAATTCTGATAAGAAAGGAGATAAAAAACTTAAAACAACGTTTTCCTGAAGCTCAAAAACAGGCTGAAGCAGATATCGTTTTCGACAAAATAGAGACATTACCTGAATTTCAGAACTCAAAAACTATTTTAATGTATTGGTCGCTACTGGACGAATTGCCAACGCACAAATTTGTTGAAAAATGGAGCAGAAGCAAACAGATTCTGCTTCCTGCAATTCAGGGTGATGAAATGATGGTAAAAAGATACAGTTCTTCCAACAAACTTAAACAAGGTTTGTTGGGAATTTCTGAACCGGATTTGGATGAAATTTTTGAAGGAAAAATTGATTTGGTTATTGTTCCGGGAATCGCTTTTGATTGGCAGAAAAACAGATTGGGCCGTGGAAAAGGTTTTTATGACCGCTTTTTTGAAAAGAATGATGTGTTGAAAATTGGTGTTTGCTTTGATTTTCAACTTCTTGAAACTGTTCCTAATTCAGAGCATGACATATGCTTGGATATTATTATAACTCCAAGTGGCATTTTTATATAAAAGAATATCAGGCTTCAATTAGCAAATCATCTTCTTTGGTGAGTTCTTTTTCACCTTTCCGGTAATAATAAATTAAACCGTAAGTTTTGCATTTAATCAACCTGGTATATGGTTTCTCGTCCTTGAATTTGGCTTCTATCTGATTCCAGATGTCTAATATAATTTCATCACCTTTTTGACGCAAATTGACCAATTCCTCCCAGTTCCGGTTGGTGGTGCTCTGGTGAATTTTCTGGGTGGATTTATATTCTTTAAAAACTTCGTAATGCACTTTTACTTTGGCAATTGCAGGATTATATATGGGCAATCCTCCGTTACGGATTCGTTCATTTTCTCCATCAATAACACATTTTCCCCAATGAATCAGGGCGGCTTCGGTACTTAAATCGGGCACATTATGAATATCCGGATCGAGCTGATAGAATAATTTATGCTCCTTTTTTATATCGCCACGAATAACGGAAAGATTAAAAACCTGAATAAAATGAGAAATATAAAGGCGGGCATTATGAACAATTTGTTGATAGCGTTTGTTTGCAGAAACCTGACTTTCAAGCGTTTGTTGATATTGAATCAACTGCTTTTCAAAAATACTTAGATAGGTTTTGGCTTCATGGATGGTTTTGTATGTAACAACCAGGTCTCCATAATTTTGTTTGTCAGATTGCTGAATAGCTGTTCTCAAAGCTCTTAAACGAGCCTGATCTGTGTTCGGAAGTCTTCTGTAAGGCATAATTGACAAATTTTCAATTTTTCAATATCCAATTTTTTATTTTAAATATTTCAATTGAAAATTGAGAATTTAATGATTGGAAATTGTTTATGCCCGCAAAGATAAAAAATTAATCCTTTCTAAACATCAATTTTTCGGCTAATTTTCTCAATTCTTGCTTATTATTGTCCAAAACAGTCACTTTTTCGAGATTTGCGATGGCCTTTGTATAAAATTCATGCATCTTGTCTTCGCAAATAGTGTTTACGCCGAGTCGTATGAAAAGAGAAGTTACAGCTGTTATTTTATCGTCAAGCGATTTTTCATCCGAAATATGCAACCAATATTGTAAGGCAACAGCATCATAACCGGTTGCCAGTTCAAGAGCCCGAATAAGCATATAAGTTTTCTTATTGCAAAGAATATCTCCACCGATTTTTTTGCCAAAAGTGACCTCATCGCCATAAACATCAAGCAAATCATCTTTCAATTGAAATGCCAGTCCTATATTAATTCCAAAATCGTAAAGGTTTTGGGCATCCTCCTCACCTGCTCCACCAATCAACGCGCCACATTTCAACGCGCATCCCAACAACACAGCAGTTTTTAACCTGATCATTTCCAGATATTCTTCTGCTTTTACATCGTCCCGACTTTCGAAATCAACATCATATTGCTGACCTTCACATATTTCGGCAGCCGTTTGCGAAAATAAATCCAGTACGGGTTTCAACTGTTTAGCCGGTGTTTTGGCAACAAACTGATAGGAAGCTATCTGCATCACATCACCGGAAAGAATGGCAGTGTTATCGTTCCATTTTTTATGAACGGTCTGCTGCCCGCGTCGGACATCAGCGCGATCCATAATATCATCGTGCAACAAGGTAAAGTTATGAAATATTTCCAAACCGAGAGCCGTATTTACAGCCGGTTGCACATCCTCCGAAAACAAGTTACAAGCCATCAACGCCAGCGCCGGACGAATCCGCTTCCCACCCATAGAAAGTACATAACCAATTGGTTCATAAAGTCCTTTCGGCTCTTTATTCCAGTTAATCTTTTCTAATTCAGAAGTGATTATATCTTGTATTTCATCAAAAGTCTTCATTCTTCATTTTCAAATTAATTCATTTTCAATGATTTCTGTCATAACATCTTTAATATCCAATTTGGCAGCAGCCACTTGTTGAGGAATAAAACTGGTTGTTGTCATTCCCGGAGTGGTGTTTACTTCAAGCAAATTAATCACATCGCCTTCGGAAATTATATAATCGATGCGCACAATGCCTTTACAACTTAAGATATCATAAATGGCTGAAGTTAGTTTTTGAACTCGTTCTGTCAATGAATCACTAATCCGGGCAGGTGTAATTTCTTCTACTTCGCCTTTGTATTTTGCATCATAATCAAAGAATTCGTTTTTGGGAACTACTTCGGTAACAGGCAAAACCTGAGTTTTGTTCCTAGTTTTATAAATGCCACAAGTAATCTCTGTTCCTGACATAAAAGCTTCAATCATCACTTCTTCGCCTTCGGCAAATGCAAGAGCAATAGCCGGTTGAAGTTGTTCAACTGTTTTTACTTTCGTTACACCGAAACTACTTCCGCCCACATTCGGTTTTACGAAGCATGGAAAACCAATCTTTTGAGCCACCTCTTCGTTCGTAATATTTTGTCCGGCACGTAACACCAACGACTCCGAAACCTTTACTCCAAAGCCTTTCAGGTATTGGTTGCAGGTAAATTTATTGAAAGTGATAGCTGCTGCCAATACACCACAACATGAGTAAGGCAAACCTATTAATTCAAAATAACCCTGAAGAATTCCATTTTCGCCGGGAGTTCCGTGAATGGTAATGTATGCAAAATCGAATTTTGTTTTTTCTCCGTTTCGAATAAAGCTGAAATCATTTTTGTCGATGGCAATTTTCTCTGCATCCGACCATTCTACCTGCCACGTTTGACCAACTATGGTTACAATAAACAAATTGTAACGCTCTTTGTCCATAAACGAATACAGTCCCGCTGCGCTTTTGAGCGAAACAACTACTTCCGACGAATCTCCACCCGCTACGATGGCAATGTTTTTTTTCATAAAACCTTTATTTATAAAAAGATAGTTTGATTTATTCTTCAGCCAAAACTTTGGCATATTTCCGCCATTTCTCAATCAACTCACTCATATCTTCCGGCAATTCGCTTTCGAAATGCATGAATTCACCGGTGCGCGGATGCACAAAACCAAGTGTTTTGGCGTGCAAAGCCTGTCGCGGACAAATGTAAAAACAGTTTTTTACAAAAGCTTTATACATGGCCGTTGTGGTTCCTTTCAGGATAATATGGCCACCATAACGTTCGTCATTGAAAATTGTATGCCCGATATGCTTCATGTGAACACGAATCTGGTGCGTTCTGCCGGTTTCTAAGCGACATTCCACCAAAGTGACATAAGCCAGTCGTTCCAATACTTTATAATGTGTTACAGCGTGTTTTGCCAGCGGATTTTCACCATCTGGAAAAACGGTGAATTGCATTCTATCCCGCGGATCGCGCGCCAATGCACCTGTGATTGTGCCTTCGTCTTCTTTTATATTTCCCCAAACCAAAGCCTGATACCGGCGTTGTGTGGTTTTTTCAAAAAACTGTTTGCCGAGAAGCATTTTAGCTTCCGGAGTTTTGGCTATAAGCAATAAACCGGATGTGTCTTTGTCAATTCGGTGAACCAGTCCAATGCGCGAATCATTTGCGTCAAAATCTGGATTATCTTTCAGGTGCCACGCAATGGCATTGAGTAAAGTTCCGTCGAAATTACCAAAACCGGGATGAACGACCAGATTTGGTTGTTTATCAACCAACATAATATCATCATCTTCGTACACAATCTTTATTGGTATATCCTGCGGAATTATTTCAAATTCATTGGGCGGATAAGCCAATACAATCGAAATAATATCGTGTGGTTTTATCCGGTAATTAGATTTAACCGGTTTTCCGTTTACGAGAATATTTCCTGTATCAGCTGCTTCCTGAATGCGGTTGCGCGAAGTATTGGACATGCAGTTAACCAGATGCTTATCAATGCGTACCATGGCCTGACCTTTATCCACCACAAACCGGAAATGTTCGAAAAGCTCCTGCTCCACTCCCACTCCATCTAATTCATCTTCTTGAATTTCGTCTAAAAAATCTTCAGTCACACTGTAATAATTAAATCAGAATTAGAAAAACTGTTCGTCAGTATTTTCTTGTTTTTTATCTTCCTCAAAGGTTTTATTCAACAAAGATTTGTCTTTCGACAACCAAATATCAATTCTGCTTCCGGCCGGCAACGAACTTCCGGAAGCAGGGCGCTGGCGGTAAATAACATATTCCGTTTCATCGCCGGAAGGTATAACATCGTAATTTACAGCACCAATGATAAATGAAGAAGAAACCAGTTTCTGAGTGCCTTCATCGAGTCCCATACCTTTTACTGCAGGAACTTCAGAAGCACTCTCGCCCGAACCACTTCCAACAACCAAAACCAACGAACTTCCTTCAGGAACACGTGTTCCGGGTAAAACGCTGTTTCCATGAAATTTTACATCGGTAACCAGATCCTTATATTCCGATGGCGTATATTCAACACTTCCAACGCTTAATCCAACTGATTTAAGCATGGCATCTGCCTGACGGTACGACACATCACTTACATCGGGTAATGCAACCCGCCTTACCTGACGTGAATTGATTATCAGATAAATAGCCCTGTTTCTTTTTACTGTTGATTTTGCCGGTGGAATCTGATCGATAATTGTTCCCAATTTTTTATCACGAACATACACCGAATCAATAACCTGAGGATAAAGCCCTTGTTTAGCTAAAGTTACCTCAGCTTCTTCCACATACTGGCCGCGCAAATCAGGAATTACTTCCGATTCGCCATGATGGGTATAGAAATCAACTCCGATTAAGGAAAGCCAAACTAAAGCAACAAAAATAACAATAGCAATCAGCACATTTTTCAGAACAAATCCACCAAAAGTTTCTTTCCAGAATTTTTTTATGTCCATATTTTAGTTACATGTGAAAAGTTGAACGTTGAAAGCAACCACAAAAATACTGATTTTATTGGGTAAGAAATGTATAAAAACAAAAAAAGTAAAAACTTACTTGAAGTCTTTACTTTCTTTATGCTGTTTTTGCAGTTTCAATTAGTGTTTGTGACGACCTTCGTCAGCAACTGTAAGTTTTGCTCTGCCTTTGGCACGACGGGCTGCTAATACGCGGCGTCCGTTTGCTGTTGCCATTCTTTCACGGAATCCGTGTTTGTTTTTTCTTTTTCTAACAGAAGGTTGGAATGTCCTTTTCATTGCTATTGTGTATTTTGCGTTATTATTCTACTTTGCGAAATTGGACTGCAAAAATAGATGTTTTTTTTGAAACTACAAACTGTTGATAACTTTTTATTTCGAAAAAGTTTAAAATACGGAAATCTACACCAAACTCTTGATTTTTATGGACGAACCAATCTGTTGTTTTAATTCAAAGAATTGATATTTTGAAATTCATATCCGGGTTTTCCATCACTGATTTTTAGTTTTACAAAACTAGCTGTCGGAAGTCCATCCAATAACGCATCCATAGTCAGATAAGTTGTCAATCCGAATTTATCAATGGCTCGAGTATGATCATGTCCCATAATCACCATATTAACCCGGTTTTTAGCGAACAAGGGCAATAAAACGTCCAACTCGGTTTCAAGTGGATTCGTAGAACCGGTATGATGGTCGCGAAAAAAATTAACATGCGAAAAAATAATACAATTCCGACAGCTTTGTCGTTCGTTTTCAAATACATTTTTTAACCACGCCAATTGCTTTTCGCCCAACGTACCGCTACCGGAATCGAGACAAATATAAATATCTTTAGATGTAGGTGTTTGCACTGAAAAATAATAGGTTGAAGAACCAAAATAATCATAAAACGTTTTCCAGCCATTGAAATAAACATCATGATTTCCAACCATCAGAAAATACGGAACCTCTGAAAAATCGGGTAAGGCATTTTTCAATTTATCATAATCTGTTTTTTGACCGGTTACTATATCACCAACCATCACAAAAGCTGAATTTTCAGGTTTTCTCGCTTCGGAAACTAACTTATCAAAGTTCACCAACCCACCAATATGGCTGTCACCAACTACCAGAATCTGATAGGTATCTGAATTTACAGTCAACATTTTGAAAGGATGCGTCTGATTCCATGCAGCTGATTGTAAAAAACGTTCATCAATCCGGTCGGGTGAATATATAAATCCGCTAAAATCCAACACGTTGTTACATCCGGTCAATAAAAGTGTCAAAACAAACGTACCGAAAATGGTTTTCAATCTATTTTCCATATCACACCTCCCCGTAAATAAAGTCCGAAATAATTGACATGCATATTCAGCAAACCGGCTTGCATATAGCCCAATTCGCTGTAAAATTGCAACCTGGAATTCTGATTATAGGTCAGATTTGCCAAAACCATAGGATTTGTTTCCTGTTGAATAAAATAACGATCGTAATTGGTTATACTCACTTCGAAATTCAGTTTTGGGCTGAATGGAGTAAAATACGATAGTTTGTACATCACATTGACGGGTTCCCACAGCGAAGTATGAACCGAATCGGCAAAATTGTACTGCCTGATGGCCGCTTGTGTAAAAGAATAAATTCGTGTATTCAATCCGACTTTGTACCCGAAATGCTTGGCCCTGTGTTCAATCATTAAACCAAAATTGGTTTCTCTCATTTCGTTTGAAATGGGTTTCCAAAGAAATAAAGCATTTATTGTCACCGGAAGTTTACCAAATTTAAAATCATTGGCAACTTGAAGCGAATAAGCCGAAAATGCCTGATCGGTGGCATTAGAAAAAGAAAGCAAAGCACCAGTTGATGCAGAAAATGTGCCGGTTCTGCCAATCAGTTCAGCCGAAAAATTACCATAAGCTCCCAGCGAAACTACATTGCTTCCGGTTTCGACATAACTATTCAACGAAATTTGCGAAAAAACAGAACTTTGTTTCCCGAAAGGAAAACAAAGAATAAATAACAGAATGCTTATTTTTAATGATTTACTATTTACAATTAGTTTGTATTTCATCTTTTCTTTTTTTTCAAATAAAGAACAGGATATTTACTTTTCAGTAAAGTATAAAACAAAAAGTTCCCATTTTGTTCATTCATTATATTTTACTTTTCATATCAATTCGAACCGAAACTTCTTTATCCTTGCGCAAAACGGTAAGATCAAGAGGTGATTTTGAAGGTGTTTCAAATATTTTTTTTAAATCGTTTATATTTAATTGAAATGCTTTTTGTCCGTTCACTTCAATAATCTGGTCGCCTTCCAAAACGCCTGCCTGAGCTGCCGGTGAATTTTCCCAAACTTTCCAGACTTCAGTTTGAGGAACAAAGGGCAGAATTTGTGTTATTTCAATTCCGGCAATATTGTAACTGAATGAATTGTTGAAATTTCCATTCGGTTTAAAATAGAATTGCTTTTGCGAATAATCAATAAACAAATTAAAGCGGCTTAAAAGCTGGCTTCCAACCGTACCATCACGATCGGATTTTTCTACAATATCGGCAATACTGGCCGAATCAGGGAAAGATACTATGGCATTTTTAATGCAATGACTGCCAAAACAAATTTGAGGCATACGACCAATTTTTCCAACAATTTCGCCGTTCAACCCTTGCCCGATGGTTGCCCTCACTCCTACTGCAGTTGCCGGTCCATGAACCGAATTTTTTTTATGTGTTTGAAACCACGCATTGAGTTCGGCTCCGGTGTCAATCAGCATTTTGACATTTTTTTTTGTACTGTCTGATTCCGAAACAGTCAGATTGATAAACATTTTCTGAGTTTCAATTGTCAGCGGGATTTTGGAATAACCTTTCGGTTCAACAAAAGATTTGCTTTCATAAAAGTTGACGCGCCTTTCAGAATAATTGATTTCAATAATGCAATCCTGAAAAAAATCAACACCTATAAGTCCGTTTATCTTGGTTCCTGTGTGTTTCGATAAATTAAAAACATCTTCCTTGAGAACCAAAACGGTTTTGGACTGTAGTTTTAGTTTTCCGAAAGTCACCGTGTTGAAATTGCTGGAATAGGCTTCCAAATGGTTTCCACCACCCAAACCCATTAAATCTTTTACATCCGAATAATTCAGTGTTATTTTGTCGCCGGGTAATAATTCGGTAATGATGGTATTTCGGATTCCTGAATCAAGAATCAGATTTAAAGGCGATGAATCGTTTATTTTACCTTTTATAACAACATACGTTCCAACCATTTCGAATGGAATTGATCCGATTTTTTTTGGCTTTGGAGCTGCTGAAATATCAGCAAGACAAATGGAAAAAAGTAAAATGCCGATTAATTTTTTCATAAATCTCTATGTCATTCCGTGATTTTTAAACCAATCCATTGCTTCGCCGATTGCCTTTTTCAAATCCGTATCAGGCAAATGGATTTCTTTTTTTGCTTTTTCATTGCTGTAATATTCACGAACCATCAATTGCCTCAGATTCCGTGAACAAAGGTCCGTTTTAATTCTGAAAAATCGTAACAAATCGCCGCCTTTCCCAAGCAAAATCAACAAAAAATCAGGTATTTCAACGAAATACTGTTTGTAATTTTCTGTTTGCTTCTGAAGTTCATAATATTCCCTGAACGATAAATTTACTCCGGAAGCCAGATAACGTTCACCGTTTTTCCCTTCAGTCAACGCATTGCAAACAGACAACGCCACATTGCTAACCGCCACAAAATTCTTTCCTCCTTTGGGAGCTGCCATAAGCCGGCGTTTATAGCCCATCAACATCAATTTTCCCGAACTTGGTTTTGTGTCATAGGCCCCGATCATAAAGGTAGGATTGATGATTACAAAATGACTGTTTTCCTGCTGCGAAGCTTCCATAACCAGTTTTTCTGAAGCTACTTTGCTCTGCGCGTAAAATGAATCGGAAAACGGATATTGAATTGTAAAACGTTCGTCAGCCGGTTGTTGTTCGGTTCCATAACCAATAGTATTGGCTGAACTTACATAAACCAACTTGTTTATTTTTAATTCGCCGGCAACTTTTAAAATTTGCGCAATGCCTTCGACATTGATTTTCGCATAATCGTCGTAATGCAACAAATTTGTGGCAGTAACAGCTGCAATATGAATGATGGCATCACAGCCTTCAGCGGCTTTTACCAAACTTTTGTATTCCGAAAAGTTTCCTTCAATGACTTCCAAGGCAGGCAAATCGAAAAAAAGATTTTGTGTGCTCCGAACAATAATCTTTACATGGTGGTTTTGTTTTAATAATTGCATCACCACGTGATGTCCTAATAAACCATTCGCCCCGGTAACTAAAATTTTCATTTTACTTTTGTACAAAAAAGAAATTTTACAAAAGTAAGAATCTTTCATGGATTTTATTTAATTTTACAAATAAGAATTGTATTAATAATCTGTATCTTTGCATTCTAAAACTATTTTCTTATACCATGGAAACAAAAGTAGTATTGATTACAGGAGCCAGTGCGGGCATTGGCTTATCAGCTGCCGAGCAGCTCATGAACAAGGGATTGAAAGTTTATGCTGCATCGCGGCGGGGTGGTAAATCTCAAAAAGCCGAAAGCGGTGAAGGTGAGCTCATTCATGTAAAAATGGATGTCAATAAAGAAGATGAAATAGCTTCGGTTGTGGCACAAATCATGAAAGAGAATAGCCGCCTCGATGCTGTTATTTGCAATGCCGGAAACGGAATTGCCGGTTCTATTGAAGATACTTCGTCGGAAGAAGTGAGGTATCAGCTCGAAACCAATTTTTTTGGTGCAGTAAAAACCATTCAGGCCTGTATTCCTGTATTTCGGGCTCAGGGTTATGGCAAAATTATAGCCACATCATCTGTTGCCGCCATTGTTCCAATTCCTTTTCAGGCTTTTTATTCTGCCGGAAAATCTGCTTTGCTTGTATTTATGCAGGCGCTCTCCATTGAACTAAAACCTTTTGGAATTCAATGTTGTTCCATCCTACCGGGCGATACCAAAACTGAATTTACTGCTGCACGTAAATATTCATTGAAATCAAAATCTCCAGATTCTGTTTATCAGGAAAAAATGAATGCTTCTGTCAAAAAAATGGAACATGACGAACAGAACGGCGTAGATGCGAGTAAAGTTGCCAGAAAAATGGTGAGTCAGATTTTGCGAAAAAAAATGAAAGTTTCGGTTGTTCCGGGCATCGATTATAAATTAATTTGCTTTTTATTCAACCGTTTACCAGCCAACTTGCGCTTATGGGTCGTTGGTTTGATTTACGGTTAAAATTATACATCTAATAAAATAGAATCATGAAATGTCTCGTAACAGGTGCCAGTGGGTTTTTAGGAACCAACTTGGTACACGAATTGGTTAAGAATGGTTGGGATGTACGGGTTATTGTGCGTGAAAAATCAAATATCAATTATATCAAATCACTGCCAATTGAAATCATTTATGGTAAAATAACCCACAAATCTGATGTCGACAAAGCGGTTATCGGGTGCGACGTGGTTTTCAATGTTGCCGGAGATACTTCGTTTTGGAAGAAAAAATTCAAAAAACAATATATTGTCAACGTTGAAACTCCTTCCCTGATTGCAGAAGCTTGTATTAAGCACAACGTAAAACGGTTGGTTCATACCAGTACGGTTGATATCTTAGGTTGCAATCCAAATGGTACCGCTGATGAAAACTGGACGGATTATAACTTTGCAGGCATGGGTTACAATTATTCCGACACCAAGCGCGAAGGCGAAAAACGGGTGATGGAGTACAATAAAAAAGGACTTGAAGTGGTGGTCATTTATCCCGGAAGCATGATGGGACCGTATGACTTTACGTTGCAATACGGACGGTTATTTTTCGAGTTGCGCGATGGTAAAGTACCCGGATCGCCAGCCGGTGGTGCCAGTTTCTGCCACGTGACCGAAGTTGCAAAAGCACACATTGCTGCTGCACTCAAAGGCACTCCGGGCGAAGGTTATATTTGCGCGGGAGTAAACATTTCTTACAAAGAACTTTTTGAATTAATCTGTGCCAAATTCAACAAAAAAGCTCCCGGACTCACCATGACCCGATGGATGCTCGTGACGTACGGATACATTATGCAAACCATTTCGGAATTTACCGGAAGAGCACCCGATATTGATCCCGGAAACGCCCGATATATGTCAATAAACGCCTGGTACGACAGCTCAAAAGCTATCAAAGAACTGGATTATAAACTCTTTCCGGTGCCGAAACTGATTGACGATGCGTATGACTGGTACAAGGAAAACGGATTTTTTGAACCGAATTAATATATAAACAAAGAACCGCAAAGGATTTATTGATATTCAATCTTCTGCGGTTTTTTCTTGCTGTTTACCGTTTGCCGCTTATAGCTTCTTTATAACCTGTTGATAACTGTTGAAAACTACCTGAAAGAAATATCGAAATTTAATTTGGAAAATTGAAAAACTATATCACTTATCGATTGTTTTGATACCACCAAATTAGTTAGCCTGTTTTTTATACCAATCTTTTAACCTGTTTTCATGAGTTATGAGCAGGGCAGTTAGCAAAAACTTTCTAACTTTGCAGTTATAAACAGCGTGTTGATAAAGTTCGTAATTTTCTTATTTTGAGTAGAAATATTTGTTTCTGTATGTTTATAAACGATACACCATTTTTTAATAACGAATTATACAATCATTTCTCAATAATTTTATCAACCTTATCAACACTCTATTATTATCTTCATAAAGTTTTTTTAAAAAATAAAAAAGAATAATATTAATGATTTGTTTGAAAACTCCCGAAAATGGATAAAACTCAATTGATATCGGAAATCAACCGACTGAAAAAAGAAAAGAATGCCGTGATTATGGCGCACTACTACCAGATGGGCGACATTCAGGATATTGCCGATGTGGTTGGCGACAGCTTGG
>Ga0302215_10000420_pt1 | contig 31167 bp, 26 predicted proteins | sample II_Fen_N3_1_FD_194580 | JGI IMG/M metagenome (GOLD analysis project Ga0302215, IMG submission 194580) | Peat permafrost microbial communities from Stordalen Mire near Abisko, Sweden - II_Fen_N3_1 | ecosystem: Environmental > Terrestrial > Soil > Wetlands > Permafrost | place: Sweden: Abisko... | reverse complement strand
TTAATGGTTTTACCTGAAAAGGTTTATCTACAAACCTAAGTATCTGATTTTTTGTACTTTCAGAATAATTTAAAATTAAAATAGGATGTAAGAAAGAATAATATTTATAATTGACTATATCATCATCAAAATCTATTATGCAACTACTAAACGGACAAAGTGGTATCAATACAGTACCTCCTTCATGCAAGTAACTATGATAGTTTTTTAATACTTTAAAATCATAGGATAATGTTTGAGGTCCTAATGCCCAATTTTCTCCTTTTAAACCTGTTTCTTCATAATCAAAGGCATATTTCCCTGAGTTACTTCCAAGATTGCAAATATCCAGATTAGTATCTATTTGTTTTCGGAATTTAATGCCATCTCCTACTTTTATTTTATACCAATCTGTTCGTTGAACTAATATGTTTAATATTATCAAAGTAGGTTTCACTAACCCAATGAGTAAAATAATTATGAATACGATAACAGCACATACAATTGAAGCGAAAACCACAAATACAATAAAAGCTACTACGCTGCTAATCATGCTATTGACAATAAGAGCTTTGATCATTGTTCTCATCTAATTCCTATTATTTAGTATCCTGGACAATACCTTGATTCAACTACTAATTTATAATTTTCATTCAAATTGTTTATTTCACTCATCTCAATCTCTGATAATTCAAAATCAAAAATAGAAATATTCTCTTTTAATCTTATAGTATTCCCTGATTTTGGAATTGGAATAATTCCTTGTTGTATATCCCAACGTAGAATAATTTGTGCTATAGATTTTTTGTATTTTTGAGCCAAAAGATTTAGAATTGGTGCGTTCATTAATCTAGGATTCATTACTAACAATGGACTATATGCCTGTATTTTAATGCCGTATCGATTACAATATTCAATTATTTTTTTTTTTGTATTCAGTGGATGAAGTTCGATTTGATTAACCATTGGTATAATTGAACCTGTTTCTATAATTTTATTTAAATGCCATTCACGGCAATTAGATACTCCTATTGCTTTAACTCTTCCTAAACGATATTCATTCTCCAAAGCATTCCATATATCAACTAAATAGTCAGGATGTGGCCAATGAAAAAGTAATAAATCAAGATAATCTGTCTGAAGATTTTTTAGTGACTCACTCAATTGTGCAGATACAATCCCTTTAATATCTCTTTTTTCACCTTTATAAGTTGCATAAAACAATTTACAATCAGGCATTCCATGTTCAAGATTTTCACCGATTTTAGAAGTTATGAAAATATCATCACGTTGAATTTCTGTCTTCTGAAAAACTTCTTGGAGAGCATTTCCGAGACTCACTTCATTACCATAAGCATGTGCAGTATCAAAAGCTCTATAACCGCATTCAATTGCTGCCAGAACAGCTTTTGTCATTGCAATACCTCGAAGTGGATAGGTTCCCATTCCAATAACAGGTATTTCTACTCCGTTTCCCAGCGATCTCGTCTTCTTCATTTCTTCAATTTATGAGTAACTGTCTGAATTTTTTGATCAACTAAGTTCCTTGTTTCTTTATTGATCCCTAATAAATATACCGATAATGAAACTGTTATTACGCTTACAAACCCTACTACTAAAAAACGAGTGAATCCTGGCACTAAAATTACAGTAAAAAGATAAGGAATTATTGCGGAAATGATCATCACTAATGTGCAAAGTCCAACTACAAGCTTTAGATAGGCTGTCACTGAAAAAGAAATCAATCGTTTTAATAAAAATAATTCTGTTATCTGTACCATAATTGAAACAACAATTGTGACTATAAATACAGATTCAGGTGGCAACCCAATTTTCAAACAAATATAAGAAAAAATTATAATTAAGTAAAAAAGACTACCACATATCAGATTAGCTACTTTTATTTGTCCAACCGCATGAAAAGATGTAACAATGGGACCTCTCATAGACCAAATCAAATTATTAATTAGCACCAGTCTGCAAAAAGAAACAGTATAATCCGGAACTATCTTCAACCAATGTTCCAAAATAAAACCAGTCTCTAATAACATTGGTAATGTAATAAAATAGGTCAAATACAAAGAGTATTTAGAGGATTCAAAAACTAATTTCATCATTTGAACAACATTATTCTCAGCATATAATTTTATTATTTGCGGTTTAACTGCAGTCATAAAGTTGCTCCCAAATCCTGTAATTGCCCCTTGAACTTGAAACGCAATTCCTCTGGCAGCATTTACTACCGGTCCGAAAAACATATTCAAGAGTAAATTTAATCCCTGGCCCATTCCCATTAAAGCAAAGCCACCATATAAATCCCAAATGGAAAAGGAGAACAGTTTTTTATAAAGAGAACTATTCCAACAAAATTCAATTGAACATTCCTTAAATTTACTTCTACTATAAATAATATAGATAGTAGCAACAATTAATGAAACAGAAAAAACTAAAATACCATATATTTTTAATTTATCAAAACCACTCATTGTCAATAGAAAGACAATCACTAATTTTAAAGTTACTTCAACAATGGAAACGTATGCATACACATTCATTTTCTCGTGTGCAATGATAGCAGCATTAAATGGAACCTGTGTCAGTGAAATCATAGCACTTAAGATGGAGAACTGATAGACCCAGTGAACTGCAACCATCCTATTTTCAGGTATAACTAATTTATGTGTTAAAAACCATAATCCAATTGTCTCCGAAAGTATCAAAACAATAACAGCGATTCCAATATGACTACTTAACGAGGCATTAAAAACTTTTTTTAATTGGTTATAATCTTTTTTACCAAGTTCAAAAATCAGAAACCGGGAAGTGGAAGCACCCATTGCAGAGTTTAGAAATGTAAACATTGTAACTACGCCGCCTACAACATTATAAATACCAAAATCTATAACACCTAGGGCATTCAACACTACACGTGAAGTATACAATGAGACTCCCATTGTAAACAGCATACGGAAATATAACATAGCCGTATTTTTTGCAATTCTCTTATTATCGGAAGCCTCCATTTTAAATTATTGCCTCCATTCTACATTCTTTTGTACTGTTCTTGCTGGATCATTCATTACTAATGAATTAGGTTTCACATTTGTTACTACCCACGCACCGGCAGCAATAATTGCACCATCGCCAATTGTTACTCCTTTCATTATCATTGCTCCTTGTCCAATCCAAACATGGTTTCCAATTATAACAGGAGCTGTTTTTTTATAACTGTCTGTTAACATTTCATGTCCTCCATCATTATCACGAATAACCACATCGCGTGCAATCATCACATCATTACCAATAGTAATACTGTCCATACATATAATTTGAACTCGTTGATTCAAAACAGTATTACCTTTGAATGTGAGATTAGCATTTTTAAATACAAGTAGGTCGGAACCATAATAAATAGATACTTGACCGCCTTCAATTGAAAAAGTCCCATTTCCCTCAACAGCTAATCTTGTTTCCAATTTGGAACCTTTAATTCTTTTATATCCAAATAGTAATGAACCTTTTAGTGTAATTTTTGCTTGTTTATGAATGTCGAAAACTGAATATCTTGTAGGGAATATTAGTTTGCCCTTTTTTATATCAATTTGAGTATTTTTTCTTAATAAATTAATCCAAATTAATTGAAAGTAAGCTTTTGGGCGATATCCTATTTGTTTTATTTTGTTCTTAATAAATCCAATTACTTTTTCAATATTAATAATTAATTTCACTTTTGAGGATAAATACTTTTCTTCAACTTTATTAAATGGAAGTTTGTCAACATCATCATAAAAAATATCACGATTAATAATAGGTAATGGTAATGAATACAACAAGGCTTGATTCCCAGGTAAACAGTCAGCAAGACTTAAAGATCTTATTTCAATTTTGTCTTTAATTGATTCAAAAAAAACACTTCCCTTAGTTGAATTTACTAAAACAACCGATGTTCCAAGGTTGTCATCAATTGTTTTGTCAATCTTTTCAATACCCCAAAAATCACCTAAAGTGATATCACTAATACGTGGAAATCCTTTGTATTTACATTCGTAGCAAGTAGGTCGACAATTTATATGTTCACGGACAAAACCTTTTATGAAAGGATCATCTTTCCCTTGACGAAGATAAGTTTCACCATTTTCGAATTTTATTTTATAAGCCAGACTTCTCCAACCTAAATCTTTATTTTTTGCCTGAATAGACAAAGTTTTAGAATCATATTTTTTTTCAAGTGATTCTAAATGTTTTTTAAATACTTTAGGTGAATTTATACCTAAACAAATAAAATCGACTGTTACTAAATTTTCATATTCTTCTCTTAGAAAAAGTCTTAAACTAGCAATCTGACATGGTGTTGCACAGATTAACACTTTCTCTCCATTTTTAAGCAACCTCTCTATTTCCAAGAACAAACCCGCAGTTTCGCTTTCAAAATGTTTTGAGCCACGTATTTTATTTAAATCCTCTGGATTGTTGGAAATGATATGTTTAACACTAAAATTTTCTGTATAAATGGCTCCTCCTACATAACCACCTCGTTGATACATTTGTTCCGCCAAAGCTGAGAAGATTCCCCCGGAAGTACTTTTGATCCTTATATCCAAATTATTGTAAGTTGCTGCAAATACCGATGGTGAGGTTGTAGTTCCTGTGTTTTTTAATTCATCTATATGCAATTCTGCACAAGTATCATCGCATAAATCGCAATCGACACATAAATCGAGATCAACTTTTGGATACCAAAACCCCTCAATATCTGTTTTTAGTTCAATAGCCTTAGTCGGACAGATGTCAAAACATGCCGAACAGCCCGTACAGTCTTCTTTTCTAATTATATTGATCATATATCTTCATATTCATTCACAAAATATTCTGTGCAGCATTTATTACAATATTGACTCCATTAACTTGCTGAGATGAATTAACTAAATAGAGAACTGCTTCAGCAACTTCTTCAGGAGTTAATAACCTTTTCAATGGATGACCTGTTTGCATTTGTTCTACAATTCTATCATCGACAAATGATGAAAAATTAGTTTGCATAAATTCAGGTGAAATACAGTTTGATGTAATGTTGAATTTAGAATATTCACTATTCCAAGATTTCGAAAGTTGCTGCAAATAGGCTTTATTTGCAGTATAAATTGAGAATCCTAGAGGCGGTAAGTTAACAAGATAAGCGGTTAAAATGTTAATTATTTTTCCATACTTTTTTTTTCTAAATCCAGAAATTGCACTTTGTGTTATTTTTATTGTTGGTAAAATATTATTCTCGAAACTTCTTTGAATGAATTCAGAATCAGTTTTATGAAAATAAGTATCTTGCGGTGATCCAACATATGCATTGTTGATAAGTACATCCAAATCTAATGTAGTAATTGTTTTTTCTAATTCTACTACATCTAAGTAGTTTGTAAAATCACATTTAATTGCAAATACATTTCCCTTTTCAAAAATGATATTTTCAGCTTCTTCGGAGTGCTTATTATAAGTAAAATAGATTACATTTTCAGAAAAAACTGACAATGCAGTTACAATTGCTTTACCTAAACCCGATGAACCACCAGTTATTAATATATTCATTGTAATAAGCCAATTTGTATTAAACCTTTTGCCGCTATTTTTCCATCAGGTTTAGTAAACTTATATTTAAACTCAATTGTATTAACGGCTTCAAAAATACCCGAAACTTTTGCTTCAAATTCAAGTTTTTCGTTTAGGTAGACTGGATTTCTGAATGCTATTTCTTGAGAATGTATAATTACATTTTTTATAGGTAGACATTCTCCAACAAAAAAAGATAAAAATGCATTCAATATATTGCCATACATTACTTTGTCAGTAAATCCTTTTGATTTTGCAAAATCTACATTTGTATGTAATGGGTTTCTATCGTTTGAACACAATTGAAACTGTTGATAAACATCCAGTGTTACAGTAAACTCATGATTATAATTTTCATCTAATTTGAACTCCATAATATTTGATATTATTTGGTTAAGATGCAATCAATCATCTCTCCTACATTCTTCCATGAAATAATTTCCTCTGATGTAAATTTGATATTGTATTTTTTTTCAACTGCAACAACTAATTGAATATTCGTCAATGAATCCCAACCATCAACATCTTTTGAAGTACTTGTTTCTATGAGAAAAACTGTTCCTTCATCGATAATATCTTCAAATATTTCATTTAATTCTTTGATTATTATTTCTCTTTGCATAATTTCTATTTTACTTTAAATTAATAAAACATTCTTTTGTTTGACATTTAGAAACGTCTAGTCGCCAAAAATTTTCATTTTCATAAAATCCAAGACTGGCATAATGATTTTTAACCAATTCATTCTTTTCAGTAGGTATGTATTCACCAATAATAGTTTCATATCCATTTGAGTATGCAAAATCAACCAATTTATTTAAAACAAAATTCTCCATTCCTCGTTTTAGAACCCTACAACTCATAAACCATGTATCAATAAATAATTCTTTAGTGCTCTTTTTTTCCAGGATAATAGCACATATTAACCCATTATCTCCGTATTTATCTTCTAAAGTAAACGAAAATGTTATGTATTTTTCTGATGTTGAGATAAACTTAATTTCGTCCTCAGTATAACGGACCGTTCGCAAATTAAACTGATTGGATCGTTGTGACAATTGGGCAACCCTAGGTATTGAAAACGAATTAAAAGATTGTACATCCGAATACATATTAAGACTTTTCAAGAATTCATTTTCATTCGTAAATGAAGCATGAACTGCATTCCGCTCTGTTTCCTTTTGGTAATGTTCTGTGCGTTTTGTATCTTCAACCGAATAGGAAGTTGTTTCAAATAAATTGAGTGAATACAGATACTCAAGATACTCCGCAGGGTCTTTTGGTAGTTCAGGAACTGTAATATGATGTATATTTTCACGTATAATATTTCGTTCAAACGGATTGTCATCAATAAAAACCATTGAATTATATCCAATGTTTAGTATTTGTTGAATGTGTTTGATATTATCAACTTTCGATTCCCAGTTTGCCATAAAAACAGCAATATCATTCAGACGAAGCACCATATCCGGATGTTTTTCGAATGGTTCTTTAGCTATAGACTCTGTATTTTTACTACAAATACAGATAATAATTCCTCTCTGTTGTAATTTCTTAATCCAGTATTGAAATTCTGTAAAAGCTTTACCAATACCTAATCCTCCGATTTGAATGTTGTTTATTCCATCATCTCCAATCACTCCCCCCCATAAAGTATTATCCAGATCAACAATGATACACTTTTTAAACTTTCCATTGAATGAGAGGATTATCTGTGTCAGTGTTTCAGCGATAATAGGAAGTGAATCAATGCTTAGAACCATTTCACTATTTACATAAACGGAAGGAGAAAAAAGAAAATCTCTCCCACATTTATTCTGAATAGTTGAAATATCACAAATATAAAAACTTCTATTTCTAATCGCTAATTCAGAAAGTTTATAATTAAGTTTTCGTACCTGATAAATAAAAGAAGACTCCACTTTGTTTCCAAAATTTCCGAAAACACGATCATCTTCCTCCCCGTAATTGCAAAAAATAACTTTTGAATTTAAGTTACTTTGTAATATCTCATTTAAGTGGCTTATCCTTCTTATCTGTTCGTCTGCAAATGTTTTTCGTCCTTCCTCGCTTGATTTGTTGAACTTCTGTAACAATTTATGACCAGATTCAAATATAATGCTATATTCAGGATTATATGAATATAGTTCAGATCCTGAATCTAAAATCTGTCTTTCTATTTGATTAAAATCGGCTTCAAAGATAGTAATATCGAGTTTATTTTCGTACCCCATACCACGAATAGCCTGAGCCAAGAATTGTGTAGCAGAATCTCCTAAAAGTGCTAACCTTATTTTCGTTAACCCGAAGAAGTTTTTCTTAGTATTTTTCTTTAAATCGTTAAATGTCATTATTGGCATCTTATAATTTTTACAACAACCACTTACAAATAAAATCAATCCAAATTGATAATTTTTATCATCAGAAATACCTACATAGCTACAAAAAAACTACAAAAAGGAAATATCTATATAGACCTAAAATGTTTCATTTGATTTATCGCTTTATTCTTACTATACAAAATAAACTAAAGTTAATCCATTTTCAAACAAAATTGAACTTCTCTTAATAGCCAACAAAGATACAAAAATCCTTTTAAATGTCACTTTATTGAAAGGTTAACGAGCTATTCTTACCCCTTTCCAAAACACTTCAAATATTCATCCCAGTTTCCAATGTCAGTCCACGAGCCTTCGCTTACGGGAAACACACCCACTTTCCGTCCTTCAGTATACAGTTTTTCAATTAAATATGTAATATGAAAAAAAGTATCGGTTGGAATTTCGGCTATTAAATGTGGCTCCAATATGTAAAGACCGGTATTTATTTTAAAAGTATATTCCGGCTTTTCCTGTATTGATTCAATCAAACCGTTTTCCTTGGTTTGAATGGTACCGTAAGGAATCTGGAGGTTTTTAATGGCTGCAACCACTGTTATTTCATTTCCGTTTGAACTGTGATATTCCAATACATCCGCATAGTCCTGATCGATAATGATATCGCAATTAGATACGAAAAAAGTTGTATTAATTTTATTTTTCAATAAATGTAGGCTACCAGCTGTTCCTAACGGTTTCTCTTCCTGAAAATAATTTATACAATATTCCGGATTGGAAAGAGAATCGAGATAATACCGGATCATATCGGCTTTATAATTTACCGATATATAAAATTCGTGACAGCCACAATCCACAAACTTATCCATAATATCCTCAATGATAGTTTTTTCACCAATTGGGATAAGTGGTTTGGGTAATACATTTGTCAAAGGAACCAAACGGGTTCCTTTTCCACCGGCCATAATGACTACCGGTAAATTTAGTTGAATATTTTGTTTGTTATTCTCATTCTGTTCCTCTAAATCTTCCCAGAATAATACATCAATAATATCGTTTTGTACAGAAATGATGGGCATAAATTCATTCCTGACCTTTAACATGGACTGTTTTATGTCACGTATGTTATCTCCTTCATGAGCCACAGTCACTCCGCTTCTTAAAATGGAAGATATAGTCGAATTTAAGTCTATGTTTTTAATAATCGCCCTTTGCAAATCACCTATACTGACCAGACTATAATACTTTTTATCCTTAATTACAATCAGTAACTTTCGTTTCAGTTCGTCCATCCTTTTCAAGACAAACAAAATGGAATCAGCATGATTGACATATAAAGCAGTAAAATCTTTCTTCATAACTTATTAATGATTAAACGTTATAAATATCTGCTTTATATTTTTTCAAATTATCTGCTTCAAGAAACCATTCAACTGTTTCGCGTAAACCGGATTCTATATCATAGGAAGGAGTAAAACCAGTCAAGGATTTTATCTTACTGTTATCGCCCCACAACCGGAATACTTCAGAGTTTTTCGGACGCAGACGTTGATCATCTTCTACAAACTGAACATCCGATTTCATGATTTTTGCAATCATTTCCAATGTATCTCGCATGGATATTTCAAAATTAGACGCAATATTCACTTCCTGGCCAATGGCAGCATCACATTTCGATAGCTCAATAAAACCTTTGCAGGTGTCTTTTACATAATTAAAATCACGCGTTGGCGTCAAATCGCCTAACATAATTTCCTTTTTCCCATTAGCAATCTGAGCAATAATGGTTGGAATAATCGCACGGGCCGACTGGCGTGGACCATACGTATTGAATGGTCTGACAATCACAACGGGTAACTCAAAAGCATTGTAAAAACTCATCGCCATGGCATCAGCACCAATTTTGGTAGCAGAATAAGGAGATTGAGGTTGTTTGGGGTGTTTTTCGTCAATAGGCACATATTGTGCGGTTCCATAAACTTCAGAAGTAGAAGTAACTAATACTCGTTTTACGCCATTTTCCTTAGCTGCCTGACAAATATTCAGTGTACCTTTTACATTGGTATCGACATAACTGTCCGGTGCAACATACGAGTATGGTATGGCTATTAATGCTGCCAAATGAAATATAATTTCAATTTCCTTCGTAATGTGTTTACAAAAGTGAGGGTCACGTACATCTCCGGTTACAACTTCCAGATTAGGGTGCGAAATTCCATCAAGCCAACCCCAGTAATTAAATGAATTGTAATAAGATAAAGCCCGCACCTGATAGCCTTGTTCTAAAAGCATTTCAGTAAGATGAGAACCAATAAAACCATCAGCACCGGTGACAAGAACTTTCTTCATTTTATATTTATCTGTAATAATATTAATTTTAAATCAGAATAATTGCACATAAAAAGTTCAGCTTTTCAAAACTTTATTTGACTTGAAAACAGTACTATTTAAGATGAGCAAAGATACAAAAATCCTTTTAAAAAGTATAATAAAGGGAGTTAAACCTAATTAGTTAATTTATTGCCGTTTATTCCACAGAATTATCGCCGTATCCTAGTTGCTAAATTCCTCACGATTATTTTTATATTTTCCGGGAAGTAAGAAAAAGAATAAATAAAAGAGAGAAGCCGGTAGTACAACTTTTGGATTAAAGATGCGTCTTTACTAAAAACAATCGTGTAGTAAACGTAAGATAAATAATGGAACTTTGGGAACGAAGGGTATATTTTCTTCAGATAGGATACACTGTTCAGGTCAAGTTTCATTTGTTCGAGCGTAGCATTGGAAGATATTCCTGCTTCGTGAAGCCGGTAAACACACATAATGTCATCTGAAAAACGAATCTTTCCCGTAAAAACAGTGCAAAAGTTTAATAAACGATCACCCGATAAAACAGCAGGTGATTTCAGAAATAAATCTAAAACGCTTGTCCGGAACATTACAGAGGCTGTATGAAATAAACGTGGCCCGATCAAATCATGAACGGTAATTTCAGTTGGCACATTTTCCCGAAATACCCGACTCTCTTTATTATCAATCAAAATCGTACTTTGATGGGCAGTTCCGGCATACGCACTGTTAGCTTCGAGAAAATCAACTTGTTTTTGCAATTTCTGAGAATCTATCCAATAATCGTCTCCCTCACACATGGCAATATATTTCCCGGTACAAGAATTCATTACAATTTTCTCGTTAACCATAGGACCTACATTTTTATCATGCAAAATCAATTTAAATCTATTTGGATATTTTTGAGCATATTCCAAAATGATTTTTCTGGTATTGTCAGTTGAAAAATCTTCGCCTAAAACAATCTCATATTCGAAATTAACTTGCTGCATCAAAACACCTTCAAGTGCTTGCGAAATAAAATTTTCATGATTATATGTAATCATAAAAATACTGACTAAAGGAGTTATCTTTTGTTTCATATTTTTCAACCAAAATCTATAATTAAAACGATTCAAAAAACGCTCAACTTTTATTTTTTCAGTAATAAATCAAATCTATGAGTATGATTTATAAGTTGTTCGGGTTGAGAAATATATGAAAATTCATTAAAGCCTGCAAAAGATGCTGAAGTTGTAAGAAATTCTTTTGTAAACCAATAGCCAATGATTGGTTTATCAAATTTGACAGAATTAATATATGCTTTCCGGCGTTCATCGGTATTAAAAAAATCCCATAATTTTGAACTGTCAGGTATGTCTCCAATCAATACTATTCCACCGGGGCACAACCATTTATATAATTTTTCAAATAGCAATATTGTTTCTTGCTCTGAAAAGTACTGTATTGCAGCATACATTATTACTTTTGTAAAGGAATTTTCTTCAAAATCAAGTTTTCTAACATCTGCAATAATTGTTTTAATATTTGGACAACTTTCAGAATCTATTCCCTCAATAAACACATCTGAGACATCTACCGAAGTTACACTACGACATATTTTTGAAAATGGTATAGAAATAAGACCATTACCTGCGCATAAATCCAAAAGGTTATCTTCAAAACATAATTCCAAATTTTTAGCGATAAATGACAATGTAAACTGCCAGTTATCTTCATTTACAGGAACTTTATTGATTGTTCTTGCAACCTGACTTTGCAGATTATCACAATGTATTATTTTATCTTCATTCCAGAATTTAACCCAATAATTGTTTTCCATAAACAGTATTCTTAATTAGATTTATATTTTATTCCTATTCAAAATTTACAAAAATCCGTTTAATTCTATTTAATCATAATGTATACCTGGCAATTACAAACCTGAAAGACGTATTAGATAGTAATGATTTGATAATTGTGATTCTCTTCATATCCTTATTATTTTCTCCTGATTATTGAAAAAGCAATCTCTTTCAATTCCATGTATTCAGGCAATTTAATTATTTCATAGAATATTACACCCAAAACAAGTCCTGTGGCGCATTGTACTACCAGCGTAATCACTACCGGGAAATTTAAAAGCGTAACACTCCACATAGTGGCTGCCACAACAAGTGACACTAAAAACGCTGGGAGTATATCTTTTATTTGTGTCCAGGTAGAATAGTTAACAAGTTGTACCGAATAATAACTGTTTAAATAGAAAGCAATGAAAGACACAATCACACTTCCCCAGAGCATAAACTCAATACCATAAAAAATACCTAAACCAATTGGCAGGATTGTAAAGAATTTTTTAATCACTTCGAGTCTGAGAAATAAATCGGAACGACCTTTTACCTGCAACATGTTCAGGTTAATAGCATGAAGAGGATAAAGCATTTCTCCAAAGCAAATAATCTGCATAAAAACAACGGCCGGTAACCATTTCTCGCCAATTAAAACAAGAATCAACGGTTTTGCTACTGCCGCCAATCCCATCATAAGGGCAAAAGATACTAACATTGAGGTTTTTATCACATTCCTATAGGCCTGCTTTAATCGTTCGGCTTCATCCTGAATACTGCTAAGCACAGGATAACTCACACGCTGAACTACATTTGTCATATTACCCGAAATAATTGTACTGAATAGTTCGGCACGTGTAAATTGACCTAACTGCGGTGCGCTGTAAAATTTTCCGATAATTACATAATACAGATTTTTATAAATGGTGTTAATCAAACCCGATATCATTAACCGGGAACCAAAACCAAACAATTCTTTAAAACTCTTACCGGAAAATATTCGTTTAGGTCGCCAGGAATTATACGTCCAAAGAAAAATACTATTCAATAATTGCTTTGAAACCTGTTGTCCGACTAAACTCCAAACTCCAAAGCCTTTAACTGCCATCCCAATGCCTATCATTCCACTCACGACCGAAGCAATAAGCGAAATTTTAGCCTGTGTTTTAAAATCAACTTTCTTTTCCAGTAAAGTTCGCTGAATAATGGAAAAGGCATTGATAATCAAAACGGTTCCCATTACCCTGGTTACGGGAATCAATACCGGTTCATTAAAGAAGGTACTTATTGCCGGAGCACATAAAAACAGAATGACATAAAGTACAATCCCTAAGAGCAGATTAAAATAAAAAACCGTATTGTAGTCAATATCACTGGCATCCGTTTTGCGAATCAATGCACTTGAAAAACCACTTTCAACAATTGAATTGGAAACGGCAATAAAAACTGTAATCATCCCTAAAATGCCGAATTCAGCAGGCGAAAGTATTCTGGCAAGAACAATGCCCACTGAAAATGAGATTCCGGAACTTGCGACATTATCTACCAAGCTCCAGCTTACTCCATGAACCGTTTTATCCTTTAGTGAACTCACATTATTTCAATTAGCAGCAAAGATTTGCAATCTATCATTAAACACACCCACAAAGATACAAAAAACCCTGAATTAACGTTGAAACAAAACGTAAGAAGCAATATTTTTGTTAAGTCCCCGCATAAAAAAAGAACAAACAGATGATCTGCCTGCTCTTTTTATTTGGTTATTAAGTTATTGGGTTATTAGGTTGTGAGTTCTATTAACGATTAACGATTAACGATTAAAGATTAAAGATTAACTATTAACTGATTTATTGTCCTTTCGCAGTTACGATAACACCGACCGTAGCAAACATAATTTTAAAATCCAGCCAAAGCGACCAGTTATCAATATAATCCAGATCCATCTTCATCCATTCACTAAATGATACCTGATGCCTCCCCCAAACCTGCCAGTTACAGGTTATACCCGGCTTCATACTTAACCTACGCAACTGGGAACGTTCGTATTGCTGAACTTCCTTCAACAGGGGAGGACGCGGTCCAACCACAGACATATCACCTTTTATCACATTATAAAATTGTGGCAATTCATCCAGCGAAGTTTTACGGAGTATGCGACCTATTTTGGTTATACGCGGATCATTCTCAATTTTAAATACCGGACCGTCTGCCTCATTTTTTTTCTCCAACTCAGGTATCAAATCTTCTGCATTTACAATCATGGACCTGAATTTATGACAGGTAAATCTGCGTCCGTTTAAACTGATACGTTCCTGCTTAAAAAACACCGGGCCACCATCTTCAAGCTTTATTAATATGGATATTAGGGCTAAAAACGGACTAAGTAAAATTAAGGTAACAATACTGAAAACAATATCAAAAAAATCTTTAATCTTCAGACTAACATAATTATGCGATGCCTTTTTGTGAGTTACAAAACTATTATTAAATCCGTCGACTTTGCCCGAATTAAGAATCAGTTCTTCGATATAGCTTTGTTGCATAATATGCAGACTCACGCCTATCTCTTCCGATTCTTTTATCAGTTGTTCCAGATCATAACTTTTATCATCCATTGGCAGACAATAGAAAATATCATCGATTGGATATTTGATTATAAAATTTTTCAAATTCAGTTCATTCTTAATAACACGTATATCGTTGAACTTGCATTTGAATTCAGAATCCAATGATAATATGGCAAGTACATGGTAACCCCAGTCTTTTGCCTGAAGAAAATAATTTATAAATGGAATGGACGTTGAATCGGCAATGATAATTAAATTTCGGGTATTATGACCAGTACGCCGAAGATACCGCATGGAATTATAAAAAACCATTTTGAAACCGATTAGACAGACCAAATCGAGCAGGGAAAATATAACCAGAAATTTAAATGAATTACCCGGATCACGGATTATCGGGAAAAATTTAATCTCAAAATAAAACAATGTACTACCAAACAAAATAGTTACCAGATAACCCCTAAACCTGCTGATAAATGTCATAGTTCTGAAAACGATTCCAAGCCGGAGTTTCGACAAAAAAATGCTCCAGATAATTAGAATCTGAGAAAAGAAAAACACGTTTTCAGTTATATTAAAACCTCTTTTATGATATATCTTTTCTGCAAATAAAAAAAGTGCCATGGTAATAATAACCTGAACGGCAATCATCATCTTCGACAAATTTTTTTCTCTTTTGGTAATCATATCTTTAGCAGGTTAAAATAAAGAATCAGTGTAAACAAACACTTTTCAAAACAGTTTGAATGTAACTTTTTAATACTATCTCATTGAGCGATGACAATTATCACTTTCAAACAAAAAGCAAAGCTCTTTCCATTCAATTATTTAAGTAAAATGACTTCATTACTACATTTCGGGTTGTAAAGATGCATATTAACTTGATATTTTGCAAGAGTTTTGCGAATTATTGTATTATAAAATGGAAAAAATGCTACGAAACACGTAATTTATGCAACGAAACCATCTGTTTGTGTAATAAAACCCATTGAATTGTTTATTGAATTGATCAGCAAACGGAATGTCCACCTCACTTCCACAAACCAACCTGTCACCAATAACAGATAAAAACCCCATACATGATTGTATAGGACTTTCTCTTTCATAGTCGAGGTAAACAAACGGTTTATGCAGGAATCTTGGTTTTTTTACATTACGTGTACTGCGCGAATCAACAATGGCCATTTGCTCGGTGATAATATTATTTATATCAGCAATCAAAAGGCTGTAATCGATAGTCGGATATTGAACAATGGCCAGTTCAGTAGCCCGAAACATGTTGCTTAAGCTTTTTTCGGACTGGAGGCGTAAACTTTTATTTCTCCACTTTCAACATTTTGTGACGATACCCGTTCGGATTTACTTTGTATCGTCACAAAAAATTATATATGCGAATCAGGAGTTGAAAAATAGTCCGTAGGACTTCAATATCAATAGAATAACCATGTATCAATATTTTATTGTCCGTAGGACATTAATGTTTTGTCTTTGTTTATCCCCTAAGGGGAATTGATTTTGTTTATTTCTATTTTCTATTGATATTCATTCCCTCCTGGAAATAGCTTACTGTAAGCAAAATAGAATTATTTTCAACTACGGATTCGCATGATTTATATAAAAACACCTGTTTTTAATCCGAGAATTGACATTTTTCAAATTAAGCACCAAAATATAGCATGATTTACGGTCGGAAATCACTCTTTTTTGCGTGTAATTGATTCAATTAAGACTTCTTACCCTCCCCAAAAGCACTGAAATAAAAAAAACGCTAATCAATTTAGCGTTTTCAATACAAAATGCTGTTTTCGGTATTTTGGAATTATACAAATACAAGGCTGTCCTATACTGTCACAAAAATGGAATTATACAATTCAGGGAAGTTATTTGGTTATTGAGTTATTGAGTTAATAGGTTATTGGGTTATTGAGTTATTTATTATTAACTGCTACTTACTGCTTACTGTTAACTGTTAACCAATTCCTATTACTTCCAAAAACACAGCCCAGGTAAACTTCACATTACCGATCAGATAGCGACGCCACAAGCGTTTAGGTTCTTGTTCCAACCGGTAAAGCCATTCCATTCCTGCTCCTATCATCCAATGCGGAGCTCGTTTTATAGTTCCGGCATAAAAATCAAAAACTGCACCAATACAGCATACGTGACAATTAGAAGGCAGTGTTGAGGGATGAGGGATGAGGGATGAGTTGGGAGTTCTGAGTGATGAGTTGGGAGTGATGAGTTTTGAGTCATGAGTTGGGAGTTGGGAGTTGGGAGTGATGAGTTCTGAGTTCTGAGTTTTGAGTTCTTTTTCTTCACTCAATACTCCATACTCTAAACTCGTAACTTCTTCTTTTCTTTCTTCATTATCAACTATAAACTTTAAACTATTAACTAATTTATACGCCCATTTCTCCTGTTTCGGTGCCGTCATTCCAATAAAAAGAACATCCGGTTGTACTTCTTCAATGGCTTTATACATAGCTGCATTGTCTTCTTCCGAAAATTCCGGTTTATAAGGAGGTGAATAAGTGAAAACCTCCACATTCGGAAAATCCAAAGCAGCTCTGTTCTTTATTTTAGCCAGCACTTTTTCTGTACTTCCCAAAAACATTGCTCTTGCTGCTTGCCCCTTACCGCTTACTGCTTGCTTCTGCAATCTCTTCATTTCAAAATAGAACAAATCTTCACCGGCAATTTTTTTCAGTTTTTTTCCAGTAAGGAAGCGGGTAGCGCCTACCACACTAATACCATCGGGCAATAATACTTCACTGCCTTTCAAAGCAGCATTAAAATCAGGATCTTTACGAGCCACATTGTATGAATGCTCATTTAAAGTAGTTATAAGTAGTTTGCCTTGGGGTAGTTCTTCGAGTGGTTTATCAAAAAGATGATATGATTTAAGCATTATTTTCAATTTGAATTTTAAAAAATCATTTAGAATACAAATTTACTAACAATTGATACGATAAAGAGTTCTCAATATGTACTTAATTTCTTACGAAGACATTATTGCAATATTTAAATTCAGTATTTAATACTCCTTCATTGCATTTCTTTGGTTATAATTTTGATTAAAAAAATCCAGAAAAAACGCAAAATCAATTTTTATTTAAAATCATTCATCGAATGGCTCTTTAATATGGAAATGAGACCTTTGATTGCTGAAAAATAACGATATGGATAATAGAAGAATACAAGAAAAGGATGTCTAATCTGATATTTTGTTATCATGAAAATTCTGGAAGGAAAAATAATTTTTAGCAAATAACTGAACTTTGCGAAAAAAGATTCATGTTGTCTCAAATTCCATAGATGATTGGGAACACCACCTGCAGGACTCTTAAATCCGCCGACGTATTTGCAGAAAAGCATTTCATCTTTTTCAGACAATAGTCCGCAATAGTGATCAATAATATCTTGAGGAACGTATGCATTTAAATATTTGTTTATTAATATTACATACATGAAAACTATATTTTCGCATTTATGCAATCTGCTTGTATCAATCAAATGATTCCAATCAATATTGTCCTTTTTTATTTCCAATATATTGGTAATATCAATGATGCCGGTAAATTGAAAAAATTCCACCCGAAAATGCTTATCTAAATGCACACATAAATGAACCAGCAAATCATACAAATTCGGAGCATAAATCGTTGTTTCTTTCAACACAAAAGGGAGGGCATTCTTTATAATCTGATCAATATTCAACTTGTATTTTCCAGATTTCCTATGAAGATTTATATGCACTTCGATAGATACACCGTCGAGAACCATAGGTGCAAAATGTACCAAATCAAATTTATCTCTTACCTTTTCTATTTTTTCAGTTTCGGTTGAAATATATCCATACTCTAAAAGAATCCCTAAACATGTCAATGCATCCTCTTTTTTTACAAGTATATCAATATCGGCAAACTGACGCAGACCCGGATCTTCATACATCCATTCGGAGAGATAAATGCCTTTCAATGCTATAATATCAATACCTCTTGAAGTTAATACACCTGCCATGGCATGAAAGTGCTCATACATAAATACACTCCTGCTGAATGTCCTGTAATATGTCTGTTGAAGTTTATAATGAACTGCATGCGGAATTTGTTTACTATTTTTAAGCAGGGTGATTTTTTTATACAACAAAGGTCCAAGTCCTAAGTCAATAATAGTTGAAACAAGATAATCCCAGTCTGTCACTTCCAGAATTAGTGAATCAAGACATTCCAGTTCCTCATGGGATGGATGAATCTTCACACTGGCTAAAATAAGTTTAACTTCAGGAGTAAGTTGGGTCATTGGTAGTTGATAGTTGGTAGTTAGTAGTGGATAGTTGAGAGTTGACAGTTTATAGTTGGTAAGTAATCACTAACCATTAATCACTAACCACTATCTCATTAATCCATCATTTTTTTATTTTCACCAGTTCGGAATGAATGGAGGCGGTCTCTGAGTGTATGAAACTTACCACGGGGTATTTCCATCAGCAGCCTGATATTATTATCACTGTGGTTCATGAGCCGTGGAATAATGTATTGTGGTACTTTGCGGGCGAGTTTAAATGCCAATGTAAAAAATCCACTTAGCTTGTATTTACTGATTATCTGCAAATCTTCCGACGATTTCTTTTTCTGAAGTGAAGCAGTCGTACTTTTTCCACCCAACCGCATTTTCACCACGTTACAGTTCAAATAACAGGTTTTGATATTCTTGTTTGTAAACCATCGCAAGGAAATTTCATAATCGCCTGCTATATCATACTGAATATCGTACATACCATATTTATGAAACAATTCCCGTTTAGCATACATAGTAGTATGCAGCGGTACCCAACCGTATTGCAAATACCGGTTTCGAAACGGTTTGCCAGCATAAACCCGTTTAACCATATTGTGATTATCATGGTCGACATACAATCCGTTGGCATATACAATATCAGCATTCGACTTTTCGAAGGCATTTACAATTTTCTGCACTGTATCCTGTTCATAAAACATATCATCGGAATGCATAACTCCCACAATATCGCCTGTTGCCTGTTGAATACCTTTATTCAGGGCATCATACAACCCGCTATCCTTTTCCGATTTGTAATAAGCCAGACACTGACAGTTTTTTTCGATTTGTTCCTGTGTTCCATCGGTGGATGCACCATCTATCACAATATGTTCAATATCGGGATAAGTCTGGTTCTGTACTGAACGTATGCAACCGGCAATACAAGTACAGTTATTATAAACAATGGTAATAATGGATACTTTCAATGTATGTTGATTGGTTATTTATTTAGTCAACTGGTTAATTAAGATGATTGGTTGATTATGTTGGCTGGTTGATTAGGTGATTGGGTAATTAAGTGATTAGTTGACTACAGACTCCAAACTCCAAACTCAGAACTCAATACTACAAACTCCCCCCATATTTCTCCGTCAACCACTTCACTATCTCTGTCTCATTATTATTAAACTTCCTCTTCAACTCCCATATTTTAGCATCCACCAGGAAGCGATACCAAAAACCCTGCAAGAAATGCCAGATAAAGCCCTGTATGCCATCAAGGAAACCCAACAAAAAAATATAACGATAAATGAAATTTAATAAGGGTCTGACAAATAATGGAAAATTCAGATATTTTTTCTTCAACCAGCGCTTCCGTTCAGCATCATTACCCCAAAACTTAGTTTTTACGGAATTTTCATTTTGTAATTCATAATATGTCAAAAAATAATCTATTGCTTCGCGACTGGCATAATTATTATGTTTGGTTGTCCACCAACCTAAATCGTTTAAATTATCATCCACAAAATCTAATTGCAACTGTTCTGCCCTACCCTCATTCAATACTATATGTTCATCCATCCACCTGTTTTCACAACGGCCTGTTCCGGTTCTGAAAATACGCAGATTCCATTTTGGATACCAACCGCCATGCATAAGGGCTTTACCCATAAATACAATTTTACGACTAATAATGATACCGGAAATATTCGAGGATAATTCTGAAAGATAGTTATTTAAATCTATATTATTTTTATTATCTATACATTCATCCGCATCAATACGTAATATCCATTCTGATTGTATATCGCAATTATCTAATGCCCAGTTAAATTGTACTGACTGATTTACAAATTTATTTTGAAAAACAATTGCACCTAATTCTTTTGCTATTTCCAGTGTTTTATCATTGCTATATGAATCAACAACATATACCTTGTCAATAATCCCTTTTAAGGAATTTATACAGCGAGCTATGTGTAGTTCTTCGTTATAAGTAAGGATTATGGCTGCAATTGAAGGCATATTAATTCTTTATTATTCGTTTTTTAATAAATTTAGCGGGGTTACCTCCTACAATTGCCCAAGGTTCAACATTTTTAAATACTGCCGAACGCGCCCCGATTATTGCTCCTTCTCCAATAATAATCCCCGGAGCAATAAATGCATCGGCTGCAACCCACACCTGATCATGAATCGTTATTTGTTGGGTAACAATAGGTAGAGAAATATTTGTAAAATCGTGAGTTGCCGCGCATAGATGTGCATTTTGGGAAATGGTAACCTTTTTCCCAATTACTATTTTTCCGACACTATAAATCAAGGTATTCTCGCCCAATGCACTCCAATCATCTACTTCCAAATTCCATGGGAATGCAATTCTGGCTGTTGAATAGACATGTACCTGTTTTCCAATTTTCGCTCCAAACATGCGTAATATGTAGATTCTATAAGCAAATGCAGTTCTTGGAGAATAACGAAAAAACATAGAGGCTACCGACCACATTATTCGTTTAAACAATATTATTTTAGAATAATTTGTTGTTTTTCTATTGGTTTCAATATCCAGTTCCATATTCTATTTTTGTTGATATAAAAAATCAGGTTTATTCTTTTTTGTTATTATCCAGTTATAGAGTTCAACCATTCTTTCCGATACCATTTTTGAAGTATATTTCATTTCAACTAATTGCCGTCCTTTTAAACCCATGTTCAGCAATTCTGCAGATTCTTTATTTATAGCGTCTTTTAATGCATTAACTAAAGGTTTAACCCCTAAATCAATCCACCAACCGCATTTATATTTTTCCAAATCCGACCATGGAGCACCCTTTGTAGTTATTACGGGTGTACCACAAGCCAATGCTTCAACAACCACATAACCGAAATTTTCACAAAACGTGGGCAGCACAAAAATATCAGCATTCCGAAATAATTCAAATTTATCATTGCCATATACCGATCTTATAAAATGAATTGAATTGGTTAACCCATATCCATTTATTTTATCCTGCAAACCTTTAATGTAATCTCTTTCTCCATCTCCGGCAATTAAAACCTGCCACCCATTTCTTATTTCTCCTAATTGCTGAAATGCATCAATCAACAAATCTACTCCTTTTTTTGTATGTATACGCGATAAAAATAAAATTGTTTTTTTGGAATCAACATTATTTTTACACATAATACTCTCTATATCGATTCCATTCCGTATTAAAGCGAAATCTTGTTTAAATCCAAATTTCTTCAAATTTTCAAACTCCATATCGGCAGTTGAATGAATACAGGTGGCATTTTTAATTGCTCTACGCTGATACAAGGCCATTGCTATCTTTTTTTTCCAGGGATGACGATTCATTATCCAGGGTTCTAACATACCATGCGGTGTTATTACAACCGGAATGTTCAATTTTTCAGCTTCTCGCTGTAAAATGTAGTTTTGTATTTCCCATATTCCGTTTATATGAACAATATCCGGTTTTTCAGCAATTAGAAACAGGTTGAAATTTTTCCTTAATTTTTTCAGATTAAATATTGATAAGTCAAAATATCGTATTTCAGCTCCTATAATGTCAGCCGGATTAGCTGTTTTTTGTGTAGCCAAAACAACCTCAACAGATTCTGATAATGGTCTAAGTAGTAGTTGAAGATATACAGTTGTTCCTCCCGATGTTTTGTCAATGGAGGTAATAAAGTGAATTGCTTTCATATATCCTGTCTTTTCCATGGTGGTATTATTTTTCTATCCCCTATTAAACATTCCACCATATATTGTGATATTGAAGTTCCTCCTATTCTTTCTGACCATTGAATACGTTCCGTTTTCTGACTGCGAATTTTATCAATATCCAAAATTACAGAACTGACTGATTTTGTCAAATTACTAATATCTCTGTTCTTAAAAATTAATCCTCTTTGAGAATTTTCAATAAGAATTTTACCACCACATTGATTACTGCAAATAACATACAATCCATTTTGTAGAGCCTCATTAATAACTGCACCCCAACCATCGTGTAGTGAAGGTAATACCAAAATATCATGTGTTGCCAAGAGAGCAGGAATTTCATTCATATTTTTTTTCCCCTCAAATTTAATCTTATTGGATAAATTATTACTATAAACAAAATTTTCCAATCTTTCTTTTTCAGCTCCATCTCCTACAATATCCAGCTGAAAATCACCGGTTACATTTGTTAGTGACTCTAACAACAAGCTTACATTCTTTCTGTGAATCAAACCACCAACATAAATCAGTTTACAATTTCCGGTTACTTCAGCAAAAATTCTTTTATTTTCTTCTACACAATAAACAAAGGGAATAACTTTCCATTTATCATACCATTTCTGATAATATTTTACCGCTGAATCTCCAATTGCAAATACAAAATCTATTTTAGAGACATATCTATTATCCAGTAGCAGGAAGCGTAGTTGGTGAATCCACAATGGAATTTTGTACCGAAACGGAGATTCAGTAATAATTCCCCTTTTTATATCGAAACTCAAACTTATTCTAAAGTAATTGTATACTTCTTTGAAAGCGCGGGTTCCGGAAAATAAATGTATATCCTGTCTTCGACTCTTTTTAAATAATTCAAGAACCTGATTATTATCCGGCGCAATGATTAATTGAACACCTTCAATATCATGTTGAATTTGCTCCCAACCCATACTTTTACGTTCGGATAAATCTCTTACGGGAGCTATTAAATAAACTTCTCCAACTCTTTTACCTTTGTGTAATTCTTTAATATATGGTACCTGATGAGGACTTATACAGTTTTGCCAAAAATACAAATTAATTTTTTCATCGTGGATTATTTCAATGGGGTTGAATAATACAGAACAGGCATTTTCAACCATATTTTCAATAGTTAATACACTGGTAATATAGTTTCTTCCATTACTACCCAGTTCCAGTAATTGATCTGTTTTTAATCCATTAATACTTCTGACTGCTTCATCCGGGCTATTGAAAACATACCCGTTAAAATCATTTTGAATATAGTGATATTCCACACATTGTTTAATGGATTTGGATCGATTTAATGTCAGTATGGCTTTCCCATAAGCCATTGCTTCCACCACTGATAATCCACACCATGCCGGCTGAAAATAAGCATCAGCCATGCCAAAAAGTTTATTTTTAAGCTCCTGATCGTATACCGACCCAAAATCATAGACATTTAAATATCGGGAGAAATCGGGTTTATATACCCCTGCACCGATAATAATAAAACCAAATTTATCGGTATTTAATGTTTGGATCACTTTTTCAAGTAAATCGGGACGGCGGTATTTATTTTCAAATCGGGCGCAATAAATAAACACAACGGGTTGTTTGACACCAAATTCTTTTTTTAGCTCTTCTTTTTTGTCTTGAGTATCTGTTAATTTAATCTTATCCAAATCCGAAATAGTGTTGTTCAGCGATACCATTTTCTTTTGAGGTAAATAAGTTCTCCACAACGCTGCTTCTTTTTCGGTATAAAACCAAAGAGCATCCGCATTTTTAAGCATCAATTTCATGAATCGACTCGGTTTCTGCTCCTCATCCATATATCTCTTTACAGAAATACCATGTCCCCACAAAATGATTTTTTTTCCATGAAAGCGTTTGGTAAATAATAAAAACCAGGTAGACAGATGCCCGATATTTGACATTAGCACCAGGGTGGAATATTTTTTTTGTAATAGACTCCTTACAGAATAGATTAAGATTCCCAATGCCAACATCTTTTTAATTGATTTGGTATTAACAGAACTCAGTTTTAGATTTTTATTCCTGTTTTTATTTTGATCATCATAGACATAAATATCGCATGCCACCTTTTCAGATAACTGATTAAAAAATTCTTCACGATAATGTGGGATAAGAGGTTGAAGTATGGCTATCATAAAATCAGATTTTGTACCTTACAACTATAAATTTGCCGGGTTCCTTTGTGAATAGAATCGAAAGCCACTTTTGTACCATCAGGACTCCAACGGGGATGAAGATCACAATGTAAGCCGGAACGGTTAAAAGCCAGTGCTTCTAATCCAACCAGTTTCAATAATTCAGGGTCGGTTGAACTCAGGAGTATTTGAGAAGATGCTAAGTCCGGTTTCGTATCTATCATTTTAAACCTACCCAAATCAATACGTTGGTTGAGTGAAGTATTAAACAGAAATAAAGTACGAATACCATTGTGATCGGGATAATTATCGCACACAAACCAGTCTCTGTTGGTCGGGCAAAACATGGGATGTCCATCTTCTGGAATGAATCCTTCTCCGATAAAAGCAGTAACCGGAATATCTTCGTCTGAAATGCACAACCAGTGAAACGGACTTACACCCGAACCTGCAGACTGTTTTAGTGCTTTTTTAATAAGTTCTTTTCCTATTTGTAACGGTTTTTTAGGAATTAACCGATAGAATACCGATTCTCTGAATTTTTCGACTGTTGAGCCTGTACGTCCCCAAATCATCAGATGCGTATTATCCTTCCAATCGAAATGGCTTAGAAATCCAACGGCTAGACAGCGTAAATCATTACCATCAATGCCAATGGTACAAAGCCGGGTGGTTTCGCCACCATCGCTTAGCTTATAGCGGTGCAAAAAAGCGATTCGCTGTTGATCCGGACTCAACACCAAATGCGTAATATAATGGTGTTTCCCTGCTTTTGAGTCCATTTTAAAGTGAGCTATTTCATGCACACTCAATAAAAGTTGATGTTCTTTCGTGTAAATATTGTGTTTTATAATTCCACTTTCTTTGGGAGCATCTATTCCAATGGTTTTATCTTCAGTTCCGGCATAACCGTAAGCCCCTAATCGAAAAAGACGGGCATAATCCAATCCGAATGCCCACCCCTCATCGGTAACGATATGTGTAGGATAATCCAATGTATCGTTTAACCGGCAGGTATCGGTATCGTAAATCTTGCTGATTATCCGATTGTTCTGAATATCATTTACAATTACCTGATTCGTATCTGCTATCCATTGCTGGCGAGCTCCCTGTGGATAATTAAAGGCATGTGTAAAACCAAAAGGAATAAATCGGTTATTAACATCAACATAACCGAGTGTATACGCTAATTTTGGGTCAGGTGGGGTAAGTATAGAATCAACTTCAATGGCTAATAACCGGTCATTGTTATGATTCCAGGCACAAAGATCATGGAAACCAAACAAATGATGTTTAGGACCTGAAGTCAAAGTTTTTATTTCTAAAATACCTTTTTTCATAAACTAATCTATACTACCTCGCTTAAAACCGGATCAAATCAAATATTGTCGGTTAATATCTTCACCTTTTCAGCCTTTTCAAGCCTTTTTTTGACAAAATCAATATCCCGAATATAAATAGTATTATTTTTACCAAAACAATCTGTTAATTTGATTTGCCTCGTAATTGGATCATAAAAATACGGATTAAAACCAACAGAAGTCAATGTTTCATGTATTTTCATTTCACTATAGCCATATCTGTCTCCTGAACCATTTAATTCAATAATTATTGCCTTGAGGTTATTCTCATTTATTGTAGATATTGCACCATTTAGCACTTCTGTTTCAAAACCTTCAACATCAATTTTTATTAATGCAGGTTTTTTATTATCTAAAAGCAGATTATCCAACGTATCAACATTTACATTTATAATATTTTTATCTGAGTCAGTTGCAACATGATTCATTGTATCCATAGTACTTGTAAAAGCAATACTTCCTTTTTTAGAACCTAACGCAATATTTAGAGCCTTTACTTTATTATGTATTTGATTAATTGAAATATTATTTATCAGGTGCTTGAAAGTGCTTGGGACGGGCTCTATGGATATAGTGTCTGCTTCAATATGAGAAGCAGCTAAAACCGTATAACTACCGATATTAGCACCTATATCTATAAATAAATCTTCTTTTCTGAGAAAATGAAGAAGAAAAAACATTTCATTGAAATCATGAAGCCCACAATATAAATTTTGCGTTGCACCCGTCATCCCCTTTTTAATAATTAATTTACTTTTTTCTGTAAACGTATAAACAATCGGGTATGGATTAATAATCGTATTTATTTGCCATTTAAAAAAACGAATTAATGATTTCGTTTTATTTTTTCTATTTAAAGGATGATTGATTATAAAACGGCTTAAGGTTACAATATTCATATCAATATTTATTTGAAATTATTTTTAATCCATTTGTCAAATTCATTTGTACGTTCAAACCAGGTATGCTTTTCAAATTCTAAAACAGAATTAGTTTTTGATTCAAATACTGCCATCACTTTTTCAGCAAGCAAAGTCGCTTTTCCGGGTTCGTAGTAGTAACCGTTATCCCCTAACACTTCGAAAGGCTCTCCTATTTTACAGGTTATTATAGGTTTTTGAAATGGAAGATACATATACAATTTACTGGGACATCGTGCCCAATCCTGAACAGTATCGTTCATAGGTGATAAAAAGGCTGTTGCAATACTAAAATAATTCGCAATATCTTCTTCCGCCACAAAACCGGGTAGTAAAACAGAATCCTCCAACTTATGGTCTTTTACAAACTCCACAGCTTCATTGTAATGTCGACCTTTACCCAAAAGAATCAAACGGATATCATTTTGGTTGGCTGATAAGAGCTTAAAAGCCTCCAACATGGTAAAAATCCCATAATTTGCGGCTATACTACCCAAAAATACAAAATTCTTTTTATCTGTAAGTCGACTAAAATTTTCAGGTAAATCAGCTATAGATCTTGGTTTGCACAAATTTTCGGAAAAAGCATACGGAAAATACAGTACCGGAGTCTTTTTACAAACAAGCTTACTTCTTCGGGTGTACACTTTTTCTAAATAGCGACTTGCACAAAGCAAACCATCTGCATAAAAAATGGAAAAGTATTCCAACGAACAGGTAAGTATTTTTTTCAGACCTTTAATTGTTGGAATTGCCGATTGAAGTTCGGAATGTTCCACTAATTTTTGATGCGATTTACCTATCCCCACTATGTTTCGGAAAACAAAGGCACATATATAAACATAATCAGGATGTATCTGCTTAATCAGTCGGTTTTTTGCACGGATTTCATCAAGTACCCCACTTTTATTAAAATAATGGATCTGAACCTCCGGGCTGCATTCAAATCCGACACGTAATTTATTTTCGGCAGCATCTTCCATCAAGATATGCACCTCCCAACCCAATTGAATAAGAGGATTTGCCAACCCCAAAGCCCGTTTGGAAGTAGCAATGTCTTTTATATCACCGGTGGATACAAAGCAAATCTTCATGTTTTGAATTAAAGAAAATATAGAAGTAAATAGATTGAAGTATTTTCAAATAATTTGAATACTCGTATTATTTTCATTTTGTTTTAAAGCTTCCTTTTTCTTACTTAATGAAATTAATCTCTTGTATTTTTGAGTATTAGTATATAGGATTAAAGTGATTGCAAACATGAAGGGTAAACTCACTCTAAAATGTGCCATAGGTGAAAAAAGGGAAGTCCAGAATAACCCGATTATCTGACTTAGAAAAATCATAGCCAGTGGGGTTTTAATCATATCTTTAAAAATTGAAAATTGAAGTCTAAAGAAAAAAACAATCAAAATAGATATAAATACAAAAGCAAAAATACCATTGTTTACTCCGGCTCCTACAATTATTGAATGTGCAGGTATTAAACCTGTTATATTTTCACTATCGATATTTCCCTGAATCTTTTGTAGTTCATGTACATATTTGGTGTCTTGTCCGGTTGTCCATGCACCATGTCCCCACAAAAAAGCATCTTTGAAAGCCATTATGCCTACAAAAAATTCACCACGTCCTTTTTCTAACATCTCGAACGGGTTATATGGATTGCGCATACGGTCAATTTGTTCATTTCTGACTCGTAATTCACCGGTAAGTTGATATTTTACCCAACCAATATAACCACCATAGCTAACTACCATTACTATTAAAAGTCCAGGTAGTATACGTTTTCTGTTTTTCACTAAGTTTTCTCCAAATAAAAGCATAATTGCACAAAAGAATAAAACCAATGATGCCGAACGTGCACTAAAAGATATATAGATTAAAATTAATCCCATAAACATACCAATAGTTAGAGTTTTATACCCCCTACGTAAAAGAAAGAAAGAAATGAATAGTGCAAAATCAGTAAGGATAGGAGTAATTTTATATTTAAAAAAGGAATTAGATTCCAAATTAAAAGATACTGAATTTTCACCTAAACCGGTTGAATTCATAAAATAAATATCCCTAATTGTAAAAAACAGTAATATTAAAACAATCAGATGATAATTCTTTTTCAACCGATCAACCAAGTAAATTAATGATAAAAACGAAACGACGGTTGTCATCAATCCCTTAGCCATATTATTAAACTCATTTCCTAAAATTAACTCGCTAATAAGTTGAGATAAAAATAAAAATGCATAAATAAAAGCGATATTCTTAAGCAAAGGAAATTGAAGAAATAACTTTTTTCTGAGAATAAAAGGAGTAAGCAACAACACCCATAATTCACTTATTGAAATTGAACCTATCAGATTTATATAGAAGTTACTAAACAGAACATACAGGACTAATTCTATATGAATTAATTTCAGTTTTATTGGTGTGTTTTTAAATTTATTTTGCACGACAAATATTTAAATTAAATGTAATATCTCTGAATTATCCTTTGTTTCAAATATACTGTACGAAATGACACTTTATAAAAAAGTTAAATTAACTTCCTGAATCATTCCGGATTTTAATCTGTTATATTTAGTCCAAATTGATGATTTATCCTTTAAATAACTTATTCCAAAATTTTCAAGCGTTGAAACAGGTTGAGTTTTAGCCCAGAAAATTAAAGTTAACCTTGATAAGAACCGTGGTAATTTTGAAAAAGAATAGAGTATAAAAAAAAGGAAAAATTTATTCGGGTTCTGAAGTGATAATAGCGGGCTAAATGTTCTAAAAGTAAATGATTCCTGATTGCCCATCCCTACTCTTATACGAATCATTGTGCCAAGATAGCGGAAATTTTGAGTGTCTCTCCATTTTCTAAGATATAGGTTTTTAATTTTTTTATTATCTATCAGATTGGCCGTGAGCACAAAATTTTTAATACAGGTATTGAAAAAAGCCCAACTCTGACCTGCTGCCTGACCTACCTCTCTGAAATCTCCCTCTTTCATCTCGAATGGTACCGTATGAAAGACTAAATCGGGATGTACTTTGAATAGCCCCAATATAAGAGCTACATTGGCCCAACCTGTGTGAATACCCCAATACCCATACTTTAATGAACGCTTTGCTAAATCAATTGGTAATACTACCATGGAAAGCCAGCCCATTGACTGAATTTCATTAAAATGATACGAAAATGATTCTAATCCGTTATCTGTAAAATATGGCGTTTTGCCGGGTTTTAGGATTAATAATTCATTGAGTAATAAAGGTGCATTGATTAGCGCATTTACCTGTTCTTTCGTTATCGGATCATCATCACCACGCCACCAAAGATGAGTACCTTCACCGGCATTTTCTATTACTCGCAAAAAGTTTGCACCTCCCCCAATATTTGATGAATTCTTAAAATAATGCCAATTCTTATGCGTTTCACAATATGTTGAAACCTTTATATCTTCAGTGTCCGAATTATCACAGATAACTACACCAGAAATTAGATTTCCAAATGATTCAATTTCATTTAGCCGCCTTAAAATAGTCTCATGTCGATTATAAGTTGGAATCCCAATAATTATTTTTATTTCCATAACGATTGTAAGAATTAAATTCAATACATTGAGTAACTAATAAAGATAAGAATCCTTTTCAACATTATATTTTAATATTTTTTTATTGGTCCTTTTTTTCATATTTTGAGGGCCTGACCAGAAAATTTTTTCATAAAATGAAATTATATAATCAATAAAAGTTGCTCTATCTTGAATTGAAATAAATTCATCATCATAACTCTTACCTATTGTCTGAGTTAAATTCTGAGTATGTACTCTAAAACCACTTAAATATGCCCAGACAATATGAAGCTTTGTAACTTTAGAAAATGTTTTCCAAAGATAATAATCTCCAGCATATTTATATTTTCTTAATTCACACAAATTAATTGCAGAGTTAAGTTCTGAGCGCCAAAAGATTGATTCCTGTTGTATAAATGGCAATATACCAATTCCATACATTCCTTTTTGAATTAATCTGTTTTTATATCTGAAGGGATCTATAAA